>VOFH01000457.1_pt1:302500-466000 | contig 466000 bp, 661 predicted proteins | sample 5384091 | NCBI WGS metagenome assembly VOFH01 (sample SAMN12384727, study PRJNA508395) | human gut metagenome | isolation source: healthy gut G | host: Homo sapiens
GAATTGACGGGGACCCGCACAAGCGGTGGAGCATGTGGTTTAATTCGAAGCAACGCGAAGAACCTTACCAAGTCTTGACATCCTTCTGACCGTCCCTTAGCCGGGACTTCTCTTCGGAGCAGAAGTGACAGGTGGTGCATGGTTGTCGTCAGCTCGTGTCGTGAGATGTTGGGTTAAGTCCCGCAACGAGCGCAACCCTTATTGCTAGTAGCCAGCGGTTCGGCCGGGCACTCTAGTGAGACTGCCGGAGACAATCCGGAGGAAGGTGGGGATGACGTCAAATCATCATGCCCCTTATGACTTGGGCTACACACGTGCTACAATGGTGGTAACAAAGTGATGCAACCTCGTGAGAGTAAGCCAACCACAAAAATGCCATCTCAGTTCGGATTGTAGTCTGCAACTCGACTACATGAAGCTGGAATCGCTAGTAATCGCAAATCAGAATGTTGCGGTGAATACGTTCCCGGGTCTTGTACACACCGCCCGTCACACCATGGGAGTCGGATATGCCCGAAGCCGGTGACCTAACCGCAAGGAAGGAGCCGTCGAAGGTGGAGCCGATGACTGGGGTGAAGTCGTAACAAGGTAGCCGTATCGGAAGGTGCGGCTGGATCACCTCCTTTCTAAGGAAAGAATAAGTATGGGTTGTTTTACTGTTGAGTCATCAAGGTGACTGATACTTCTGGTGGCGATGCGTTTAGGGGTAACACCCGTTCCCATCCCGAACACGTTGGTTAAGACCTAAACGGCCGATGGTACTATATTGGAGACGATATGGGAGAGTAGGTGGCCGCCAGATTCTTAAAAAATATTAGTGATTTGATGTAAAGAAGAGATTCTTTGCATGAAATGACTGATATTGATTCAGTCCAAATGAGTTTTCGTAGAGAGAATTCACATTGTACCTTGAAAACTACACATTGAACCTGAAATTAAAATATCTTATAAGTAAGAACAAATTTAATTTCACCGATAAACGAGAATCTATTTTTTGTTTATGAACGAGAACCAAGAAGAACCGTTGTTTTACGATACGCTAATCGTAAAAACAAAAAGGTCAAGCAAGAAAGAGCGCAGGGCGGATGCCTTGGCACTAAGAGCCGACGAAAGACGTGATAAGCTGCGATAAGCTGCGGTGAGAAGCAAATATTCATTGACCCGCAGATTTCTGAATGGGGAAACCCGGCTGGACAAACTCCAGTCACTGTATGGTGAATACATAGCCATATAGAGGGAACCCGGGGAACTGAAACATCTAAGTACCCGGAGGAAGAGAAACAACAGTGATTTCCTAAGTAGCGGCGAGCGAACGGAAAGAGCCCAAACCGGAATGCGTGCATTCCGGGGTTCGGACCACAGACGGTATTTTTAAAGATAGCAGAATGGTTTTGGGAAAGCCAGCCAAAGAGAGTGAAAGCCTCGTACGCGAAATCTGAGAGAAACCAGTGGGATCCAGAGTACCACGAGACACGTGGAACCTTGTGGGAATACGGGAGGACCACCTCCTAAGGCTAAATACTACTTAGTGACCGATAGTGCATAGTACTGTGAAGGAAAGGTGAAAAGAACCCCGGGAGGGTAGTGAAAGAGAACCTGAAACCCTGTGTTTACAAGCTGTGCAACCACCTTATGAGTGGAACCGCGTACTTTTTGTAGAACGGTCCGGCGAGTTATGGTTGCTGGCGAGGTTAAGAACGAAAAGTTTGGAGCCGAAGGGAAACCGAGTTTTAACTGAGCGCATAGTCAGCAGACATAGACCCGAAACCGGGTGATCTACCCATGTCCAGGTTGAAGCCGCTGTAAAAGGTGGTGGAGGACCGAACGCACATCCGTTGAAAAGGGTGGCGATGAGGTGTGGGTAGGGGAGAAATTCCAATCGAACTCGGAGATAGCTGGTTCTCCCCGAAATAGCTTTAGGGCTAGCCTTGAGTTAGACACATGGAGGTAGAGCACTGAATCGCCGCGGGGGCGTCAAAGCTTACCAAAGCCTATCAAACTCCGAATGCCATGTTGCCGATGCTCAGGAGTCAGACTGCACGAGATAAGTTGGGTAGTCGAGAGGGAAAGAGCCCAGATCACCAGCTAAGGTCCCAAAGTACATGTTAAGTGGTAAAGGATGTGAGATTTCGAAGACAACTAGGATGTTGGCTCAGAAGCAGCCATTCATTCAAAGAGTGCGTAATAGCTCACTAGTCGAGAGGTCTTGCGCCGAAAATGTCCGGGGCTAAAACATGACACCGAAGCTGTGGAATCATTTATGATTGGTAGGGGAGCATTGCTAAAGAAACGAAGCAGTACCGTAAGGAGCTGTGGATTTTTAGGAAGAGAGAATGCCGGAATGAGTAGCGAGACGAAGGTGAGAATCCTTCGGGCCGAATATCTAAGGTTTCCAGAGTAAAGCTGATCTGCTCTGGGTAAGTCGGGACCTAAGGCGAGGACGAAAGTCGTAGTCGATGGATAACAGGTGGAGATTCCTGTACTTCATATATTCAGAACTGTGGGGACACAGGCAGAGAGCCAGAGCCGGGAATGGAAAGACCGGTACAAGCGAGGTAGTTGTGCTGCAGGCAAATCCGCAGCATAAGACGAAGACGTGATGTGGAGCGAACCAAAGGGTAGCGAAGCTGGTGAGCTGGCTGTCGAGAAAAGCCGCTATAGCGATATATGAACCCGTACCGTAAACCGACACAGGTGGATGAGGAGAGAATCCTAAGGCCGACGGGAGAAGCATTGTTAAGGAACTCGGCAAAATGACCCCGTAACTTCGGGAGAAGGGGTGCTAACTAACGCAGGCCGCAGAGAATAGGTCCAAGCAACTGTTTAGCAAAAACACAGGTCTATGCGAAACCGAAAGGTGAAGTATATGGGCTGACGCCTGCCCGGTGCTGGAAGGTTAAGAGGAGGGCTTAGGAGCAATCCGAAGGTCTGAATTTAAGCCCCAGTAAACGGCGGCCGTAACTATAACGGTCCTAAGGTAGCGAAATTCCTTGTCGGGTAAGTTCCGACCCGCACGAAAGGCGTAATGATTTGGACGCTGTCTCGACAATGCACCCGGTGAAATTGAAATACCAGTGAAGATGCTGGTTACCCGCGCCAGGACGGAAAGACCCCATGGAGCTTTACTCTAGCTTGGTGCTGGGATTCGGTACTGCATGTACAGGATAGGTGGGAGACTGTGAAATAAGGACGCCAGTCTTTATGGAGTCACTGTTGGGATACCACCCTTGCAGTATTGGGTTTCTAACTAACCGCCGTGATCCGGCGGGAGGACAACGCCAGGTGGGGAGTTTGACTGGGGCGGTCGCCTCCGAAAGGGTATCGGAGGCGCTCAAAGGTTCCCTCAGAATGGTCGGAAACCATTCGAAGAGTGCAAAGGCAGAAGGGAGCTTGACTGCGACACCGACGGGTGGAGCAGGTAGGAAACTAGGACTTAGTGATCCGGTGGTATGAAAGTGGGATTGCCATCGCTCAACGGATAAAAGCTACCCTGGGGATAACAGGCTTATCACTCCCAAGAGTTCACATCGACGGAGTGGTTTGGCACCTCGATGTCGGCTCATCGCATCCTGGGGCTGTAGTAGGTCCCAAGGGTTGGGCTGTTCGCCCATTAAAGCGGTACGCGAGCTGGGTTCAGAACGTCGTGAGACAGTTCGGTCCCTATCCGGCGCGGGCGTAGGATATTTGAGAGGAGCTGCCCTTAGTACGAGAGGACCGGGGTGGACTGACCTCTGGTGTACCGGTTGTATTACCAAGTGCATAGCCGGGTAGCCAAGTCAGGGGATAAACGCTGAAGGCATCTAAGCGTGAAGCCCCCTCAAGATAAGATATCCCTGACATAAGTCAATAAGACCCCTTGAAGACGACGAGGTAGATAGGTCCGAGGTGGAAGTACAGTAATGTATGCAGCTGACGGATACTAATAGGTCGAAGGCTTGACCTTAATCGGTTTGGAATGGTTTGAACAATGTGTAGTTTTGAAGGTATAATAATCCTCGATAGCTCAATGGTAGAGCACACGGCTGTTAACCGTGGGGTTGTAGGTTCGAGCCCTACTGGGGAGTTCCTATAAAAGTTTGTTAATCAGTTTGTGCTTTTTTGAATATGAGGTTCACTCTTGTGGCCTTTTTTTTTTCGAAAAGTAGGGTTGCAAAGTAATATTAAATATGATACAATATTTGATGTTAGAATTTTTATTATAATAGTATATGGCTCCTTGGTCAAGCGGTTAAGACATCGCCCTTTCACGGCGGTAACACGGGTTCGATTCCCGTAGGAGTCACTTTTTAATTTTAGTTGGTAAGATAATACCAAACCTTATGAGTTTGGACCTTTAGCTCAGTTGGTTAGAGCAGACGGCTCATAACCGTCCGGTCCCGGGTTCGAGTCCCCGAGGGTCCATTTTTTTGTCATGAGGGGGGACCCATTGTAAATGGGGAGAGTCCTGATGACTGTTGTGGTAAGGAGGGACCCGCTTGCGGGAGGATTCCTTATCATGTACAAAAATTTTGGCCCAGTAGCTCAGTTGGTTAGAGCGCTGCCCTGTCACGGCAGAGGTCATGGGTTCGAGTCCTCCTGGGTCGCTTACAGACAATGATTTGTCTGTAACCTTATCCTATTCTATTAAATGCTGGTGTGGCGGAACTGGCAGACGCCCAGGACTTAAAATCCTGTGGGTGGTGACACCCGTACCGGTTCGATTCCGGTTACCAGCATGAAAAAATGTGTTTCATAGTTTACTATGAAGCACATTTTTTATTTTTCAAATTCACAATCATTTGTCTCGTCGCCATTTCCCGTAATGGAAATGAGATCGCCTTCGTAGGCAGGCGGTGTTTCCGTTGCGGTTGTAATAAAATCTTTGCATCTTGCTAAAAATTCCCGCAGAAGACGTTTTGGCTTGCCACCATATTGATAGCCGTCAGAGGCAATCCCAGTGCAGGATAGTCCGCTTTGCTGCGCAATGTAAACAGCGCGGTACAAATGATACCGCTGTGTTACAATAATTGGATTTTGAACCGAAAAACGTGTTTGGCACGCCAGATACTGTCATAGGTAGAAAATCCCGCATGATCCATGAAAATATCACTTGACGGAACGCCGGCATCGATCGCATATTGTTTCATCACTTTTACTTCATTATAGTATTCGGTGCCGTGATCGCCGCTCATTAAAAGCTTAGGAGCCTTTCCCTGCTTGTATAGTTCGATACCCTTTTCAAGGCGGTCGGTAAGCATAGGGCTTGCCTGCCCATTTTTCAGACCTGCTCCTAAGATAAGGATACAATCATAATTCCGGGTAAGCTCCTGCGAAGAAGAAACAATATTCTTTTGGCGTGGAGCGTTACCCAGAGATTAAGACCAAGTATACTTAAGGCAATGAGAACAAGAAGAATGATCAGAATAAGAACAATTCGTTTGATCCATTTTTTCATCTTCGTTCTGCCTGTCTGCTTTCTAAATTAGTCTACTTTTGGAAGAGAAGCCAGACTCTTAGCGATTTCTTCGTCGGTAGGAATATAATCTGACATCTCGCCATTGTTGTATTTTTCGTATGCAACCATATCAAAATAACCGGTTCCGGTAAGACCAAATACGATGTTTTTGGCTTCGCCGGTTTCTTTGCATTTCAACGCTTCGTCAATGGCAACTTTGATCGCGTGGCTGCTTTCCGGTGCAGGAAGGATACCTTCTACGCGGGCAAACTGTTCTGCTGCTTTGAAGACAGAAGTCTGCTCGACACTGCGTGCTTCCAGATAACCATCAGCGTAAAGCTGGGATACAACGGAACTCATACCATGGTAACGGAGACCACCGGCATGATTTGCGGAAGGGATAAAGCCGCTTCCTAAGGTGTACATTTTAGCCAATGGACAAACTTTTCCGGTATCACAGAAGTCATATGCATATTTACCACGTGTCATACTTGGGCAGGAAGCAGGTTCTACAGCGATGATCTTGTAATCTGCTTCTCCGCGGAGCATTTCGCCGGCAAATGGAGAAATAAGACCTCAAGGTTTGAACCGCCGCCGGCACAGCCGATGATCATATCTGCTTTGATGCCGTATTTGTCAAGCGCTGCTTTGGTTTCCAGTCCAATGATAGACTGATGAAGAAGTACCTGAGATAATACGGAACCAAGTACATAGCGATAGCCTTCCTGAGAAGTAGCAGCTTCTACTGCCTCTGAGATAGCGCAGCCAAGGCTTCCTGTTGTTCCCGGAAATTCTTCATTGATTTTACGTCCGACATTGGTCTTCATAGAAGGAGATGGAGTTACATTGGCACCGTAAGTACGCATTACTTCGCGGCGGAAAGGTTTCTGCTCATAGGAAACTTTTACCATATATACCTGGCAGTCCAGATCAAAATAGGAACAAGCCATGGAAAGAGCAGTTCCCCACTGACCGGCACCGGTTTCTGTTGTAACACCTTTCAAGCCCTCTTTCTTCGCATAGTAAGCCTGTGCGATCGCGGAGATCAATTTGTGGCTTCCGGATGTGTTATTTCCTTCAAATTTGTAATAAATGTGTGCCGGTGTGTCCAGAGCTTTTTCCAGACAGTAAGCACGTGTCAGAGGAGATGGACGGTACATGCGGTAGAAATTACGGATTTCTTCCGGAATGTCTATGTATGCGGTGGTGTCATCTAACTCCTGTTTCGCAAGTTCGGTACAAAAAGATTGGTTCCAGTTCTTCTACCGTGATCGGTTTTAACGTAGCCGGATTCAGGATCGGAGCTGGTTTGTTTTTCATATCAGCACGTACATTGTACCATTGGGTTGGCATTTCATTTTCACTTAAGTAAATTTTGTAAGGGATTTCCTCTGACATGGTTTTAGCCTCAGTATTAATATTTTATGCACTCTTGTCAAAATTCAGTCCGGCAGAGAAATTTCGATTCATACGCTGCTGCAATTTTGCATAAGGGTTGGAAGTATCGCTTGTTGTACGAATGACAGTATGGGTGTTTCCACCGGATACATAAGTGCGGCCACATTCCGGACAAACGGAAGTGTGAAGCGATACGGTTGCAGATATGAGCTCTTTATTTGGTTTGCTGCCTTCCGCGATGGCATTGGCAACATGTTGCTGCTCGTGAGCCATTACTTTGGCGGCAGAATCCTCAGGACTGATGTGTCCGGGTGCTTTAAAGGAAACATTGAATTCATTGGAACCATCCACATATTTCCTTTTGGCACATGTCTGACATTCGCCTTTTTTGACCTTATCATTTGGTTCTGTTTTGATATTCCGGGAATCTCGGCCGACACGATCGGCAGCATCTACACGGTTTACCGGAGCTGCGGAATAAATTGGATAAAACGTATCGTAGCCTCCCAAGGCACTTATCGATAAACTCATAAAATGTCTCCTTTCTTTTTGGGGTTATGGGGAAGATTCGGATTGATCCGAATCATGCCCTATATAATAAAATTATACTCTACCTTATATAAGAAAGTCAACAAATCAATTGCAATCTTTTCAAAACAATGTATACTATAGATAGAGCAAAAGAAAAGAGGGAAACAGATGACGAAAAAACAGAGAGCAAATTTTATTATAGAAGAATTGGAAAAAGAATATCCGCTGGCGGACTGTACATTAGACTACGATGAAGCATGGAAATTACTGGTAAGTGTAAGGCTGGCGGCACAGTGTACCGATGCCCGCGTCAATGTGGTTGTAAAAGATTTATTTGGCAAATATCCGAGCCCGCAGGCACTGGCACAGGCTTCGGTAGAAGAAATTGAAGAGATTGTGAGGCCGTGTGGTCTGGGAGCCAGTAAGGCAAGAGACATTTACAAATGTATGAATATGCTGGTGGACCAATTTGGCGGACAGGTACCGGATGATTTTGATGCCCTTCTCAGTCTGCCGGGGGTAGGAAGAAAGAGTGCCAATCTTATAATGGGAGATGTGTTTGGGAAGCCGGCGATCGTGACCGATACGCATTGTATCCGTCTGGTCAATCGGATGGGACTGGTAGATGGTATAAAAGATCCGAAGAAAGTGGAAATGGAACTTTGGAAGATCATTCCGGGAGAAAAAGGAAGTGATTTCTGCCACCGCCTTGTTCATCACGGAAGAGAAGTCTGCACGGCGAGAAAGGCATATTGTGAAAAATGCTGCCTGCAAAAAAATTTGTAAGCAGGTTCTTTGATCGAGTCCATTAAATGGTACAACATTTCTGATAAAATAAAGTCTGTAATAAGGAAGTGATCCTTTTACAGACTTTACTTTTATTTGAATGGAGGTTCCTATTATGTCAGATGCAACAAAAGAAACCATATATTATTCGATTTTATTTTTAGTGATCGGAATGATCTTTGTCCTTACCCCATGGGGAATATCCTAAGGTGTCCCCAAGGTGAAGCTGGGTTTCATACCCTTGTCTGGTGTTTTTCGCAAGATCCGGACGGAGTGTGACAGCATTCTTTTCAAAAAAGAGAACGATCGTCGAACCGCCGTATTGAAAATACCCTTTTTTCTTCGCCGCGGAAAACACGGCAGGACTGGTGATGGTTGCATATCTTACCGACCAGCATGGCACCGACTTCCATCTGTGTGACATCGCCAAACTCAGGAGAGCGGATGACGGTATATTCACGTGAATTTTCTTTATAAATTGGAATATAGTCATTGGCAATCGGATTTACCGTGTGGAGGATTCCCGGAATAAAGTGGTTTTTTGACTGGATACCGGAAACCGGATAATGATACCGGTGATAATCTCCGACCGTAAGCCGTAGGACAAGAAGTGTACCGCCGGTATAACGGGCTGCCAGTTTTTGCTGCGCAGGAGTGAAGCAACGGAGTATGTCGTATCTTTGATATTTACAAGTAATGCAGGATCAATGCGGTAAGCAGACGCATAACAGTCGCAGGGACTGATCAGATCTGTCTCTTTGGGTGAAAAAATACGAGCTCCGGGTTTGATCTTTCTTGAAAAAAAGTCATTGAAAGAGCGGTATTCCGTCTCTTGATAGCAGGACATATCAATGTGATTATTTTTGATAAACTTAGGAATAAGGCAGGTTGATAATTTGGTGTTTAAAAGCCGACCTGCAAATCCGGAAAAACCCGGTGTGACAAGAGGCTTTAAGAGAACGCGTCCCCACATATGTGTATAAAGCAGATGAAGGAGTTTGTCCTGACTGGAATCATCAACGATTTTATTGCCGTTTCGATCAACATATTTCATGAGGCTCCCCCTTAAAATACATGAAGAATCTTCAATACGACGATTGCCATAAAGATCAGAATAAAGGCAACCATTGCATTGGAAGGCTTCCGAATTTTGAAATCGCATATGTATAAAAAAAGCGATTGCCAGCATAACAAACGGAAGAACAGTCAAAAAGAGCTGTGGGGATACCAACGGACGAAACATGTAAATAATTGGAAATATAATTGCGATGGATGTGATCGGAAGTCCATGGTAACATTTCGCTTCCGAGTTTTCCGGATGTAAATGTTTCAATTCTTCCAGCACATTAAAATATGCCAGGCGGATGACTCCACAGAGAACAAATACGATTTCTACAATAATTCCAAAAGTACTGTTTAAACCGAGTGAGTAGGCGATGATCGCCGGAGTTACGCCAAAACAGATGGCATCACAGAGGAGTCAATCTGAATCCCAAAGATGATTTGTTCTTCCGTACGGTTTTTCATGCTTCGTGCAACTTTTCCGTCTAAGGTATCGCAGGCACCGGCCAGCGCAAGACACAGGATTGCAATGTCAAAATTTCCTGACAAAGCCTGTGTAATACCAAAGAGGGAAAGACCTACCCCAGATATGTCAAAATAACTGAATAATTGTAAACTCCTATCATAAGAAACCTCTTTTCTGTAATTGTTTAAAAGTAACTATCTGAATAGTTACGTTTAAGATTTATTGTCATTTGGTGCCGGTTTTACGGTGATATGGGTGATGATCGTAATGATACCACTCAGGATAACCAGCATATAGTAACTGATTCCTCTGCTTAAAAGCATTCCGGACAAGGTAAGTGCGGTGCTGCCAAAAAGCGGAGCAAATATTTGCAGGAAAAGCCGTTCGCTGATTCCCATTCCTCCCGGAAGCGGAAGCATATCCACCGATACGGAGATTGCTGCCTGCAGTAAAATCATGGTAAGAAGGGATTGTTCATTCAGGCCGAAACTTCTATATACAACATATGTGACGGCAAAAAGAAGTATTCGCTGAACAAACGTGATCATGGTGGTGTTAAAGATCACAAGTTTGTTTGCTTTCAAAAAACACACTGGCTTTTCTGTATGTTTCCATAGAATTTTGTAAACGCTGCATACGGTTGTTTTTGTCTCTCATAATATGAAGACGCTGCAGCAGTAAAAATCCCTTTGTGATGAGATAACTTGCCGTATTTGGTAAAAAGACAAGAAAACTCATAAAGACGACGCAAAAAAACATTTAATCCGAGGCCGAGATAAAGATAAAACTGTGCTTCCGGAGGCAATGTCTGTACAAGTGGCTGACCAAATAAAGCAAGGGCCAGACCGATGAATACAAGAACGAATTTGTATTCGATCGTGACAAGAATCAAAATAATCGATGCGGTTGGAATATCAATTTTCTGGCGCTGCATGTAAAATATCTGAGCGGGCTGTCCGCCGGTAGCGGACGGGGTGATGCAACTGAAAAAGAATCCGACAAACGAATAGCGGATGCAGTTGATCAACGGTGCTTTGATCTTTACGGCATGCAGCAGATATTTAATGATCACCGATTCGCCACATACATAGCATACAACGAGTACGAGACCGATGAAAATAAAGTGAATCGGCACCTTGCCAAGAATCTCAACGATCGGCCCCAGATCCTGGTCGCGGAAAACGAGCCAGAATGTAAGGACGAGAAGAAGAACAAGGAAACCGATATTTAAAATGTTTTTCTTTTTGAGCTCATGCATAACCTCTCTTTTTCTTTCTTGAAATCGATCGCAGTGAGGCATTTACTCTTTCGAAAAATCCTTTTACATAGAGGTAGGCATTGCTGCGTTTGTTCCATGCATAGAGGACTTCGACAAGTAAAATACCGCCGATTGCATCAATCAGATAATGCTGCTTTGTTACCTGCGTCGAAACTACAACAAGCAAAGCAAAAATACAGGAGAAAATGCGGTACCAGCGGGGAACACGTTTGTTTCCGCGAATGCCGATAAAGCACATCCAACTTACCAGGCAGTGGATGGAGGGAAACAGATTGGCTGGCTGGTCGATTGAATAAACCCAGCGCAGCAGGTGTTCGCTAAACCGGAACCTACAATCGCAGGCCGCACATTGGTAGTAGGCAGTCCGAAGAAAAACAGACCGCAGACGATGCGGGACATCATGTCTGTCGTGATATAGCGGTAAAATCCGTCCGGATCATCTTTGTGAACGCGCGCGACCAAAATATAGTTTATAATCCAAAAAAGGTAGCATCCTAAGTAAATGTATACCCACTCCGGGATCACAGGAACCATACGGTCAAGAGATGACGTAAAGTCATAGTGATGCCAGTTTTTGCATATACTCATGGAACCGCTGTAGATCAACGTATTCAGTGTAAATGCGCTGATAAGAGGTACAATTGTATAAAGTGGAAGAATTTTTGCAATTTGTTTTTTCATGAGGATCTCAATCCATTTTTAGTTGCATAAATTGCATATGTTTCTATTTTACTATAAAGCGGATAAATTTGCAATGAAATATTGCGAGAAGTCTTGTGCTGTGTTGGTATTTGTGATACAATAACGATGGTTTTGAACGAAAAATGAAAGGAGAACAGAAAATGGGAATATTTGATGTGCTTGTTGCAATAATACTGGGAATCGTGGAGGGAATTACCGAGTGGCTCCCTATCAGCAGCACAGGACATATGATTTTGGTCAATCAGTTTTTGACATTCAGTAATGATGATTTTACCCAGATGTTTTTGGTGGTTGTCCAGCTTGGCGCAATTATGGCGGTCGTTTTGTTATTCTGGAAAAAGATTTTTCCTTTTAATTTCCAATATAAGCAAAATAATAAACCGTTTGTGAAGATGGACATCATGACATTGTGGTTTAAGATACTGGTGGCTACAATTCCGGCAGCCATTGTGGGCGTGTTGTTTGATGATGTGATCGATGAGATGTTTTACAATCAGATCGTCGTAGCGGGAGCTTTGATCATTTACGGTATTTTGTTTATCGTTGTAGAACGTTGGAACAAAGGCAGACGCCCGATCATTACGAAAGTACACGATATTACATACCAGACGGCGATCATTATCGGAATCTTCCAGCTTTTAGCAGCGATCATTCCCGGAACATCCCGTTCGGAGCTACGATCGTCGGGGCATTGATTATCGGTGTTTCCCGTGGTGCGGCAGCAGAGTTTACATTTTATCTTGCGATCCCGGTTATGTTCGGAGCGAGCTTGTTAAAAATTATAAAAGTGCAATGCACGGACTACACTATGGTCCGATGGAAGTTATTACACTGCTTGTTGGTATGATTGTTGCCTTTATCATATCCTTGTTTGTTATCCGTTTCCTGATGGATTACATCCGTAAGCACGATTTTACCGGTTTTGGCTGGTATCGTATCATATTGGGAATCGTGGTTATCGCTTATTTTGCGATCAGCGGTGCCGCAGTGTTGTAAGATTTCGGATTCATTACAAAAAATAAAAGGTCATGAAGTGGTTAAACGCCCTTTCATGACCTTTTTGCTGCCCGGATTTACGGCCGGTTTTGAAACATCACAGAAACGGTAGCCCCAGAAATTCAGAATACCATTGTAAATGCCATAGGCAAACTGGTACTGCATTGTCGTAAGGAGGACAAAATCTTCATAATTTGTCAAATAGGCAAGTTCGACGAGGACGGAAGGCATCTGCGTCCGGCGCAGCACATAGAGGAGGGGCGGACATAGACCCCGTTGTCTTTTGTGCCGACCCGCCGTACAATCTGGCTTACGATATCTTCGGCAAGATAAAATGCCGGATTGTTTTGCGAATAGACATAGCATTCGGTGCCATTGACCGCCGGATTTGTATTGGCATTTGTGTGAATGCTGATAAAATAATCCGCGCCCCACGTATTTGCCATATCCACACGCTCGCGCAGACTGGAATTGTTGTCATAGCCCAGAATCTCATCGGGTGTCTGCCGTGACGCAATCGCATCAAATCTTGGATCCGCATTCAATATATCTACCAGATAGGCCCCTACCAGATATGTGATATCCTGTTCTCTTACGCCGAAAGCTTCGGCACCGGCTTGACTCCATAGGGATTGTGTCCCTGATCGACAAATATTTTAACTGCCATAAAATTTCTCCGTTTTTGATTATTTTATTCGGGGAAATGCGGGATTGTGAAGAATAAATAGCGGATAGATGGGAAATAGTATAAGAAAGACAGGAGGACGACATGGAAGATATTTTATATGTAAAAGCAGGGCAGAATGTGGCAGTCAAAAAAAGAAGGATCTGCAGATCAAAGATGTGGCGACATTGTACAGCAGCAATACCGCTATGGTGCAGAAACTGGAAAAGGAGCCGTTTTATACGCTCCCTGGCGACAGTAAAATTTTGACAATGTTTACGGTGACGAAAATATATGAGGCGGTTCATAAAGTGTATCCGAAAATCCAGATTGAGAATTTGGGAGAGACGGATTTTATCGTGGAATACGAGCCGCAAAAGAAAGAGAAAAAATGGCTGGAATGTCTGAAAACAATCGTGGTAGCGGCGATTGTGCTGATCGGTTCGGCATTTACGATTATGACATTTAATGAAGATGTCAATGTTGCCGGTGTATTTGACCGCATTTATCATATGGTGACAGGGAAGTCAAAGCCGGCGGAACCATCCTTGAAATGTCTTATGCGGTCGGGCTGCCGATCGGTATCCTCGTATTTTACAATCATTTTAAAAAGCGGGATATTAAAATGATCCAACTCCGATCCAGGTGGAAATGCGGACCTATGAAGAGCAGATGAATAAAGCAATGATCAAGACGGCGGCAAGGGAGGGGAAAACCATTGACGTTAATTAATGCGATTTTTTTTGTCCTTCATTGGTCTGGCCAGCGGATTTGTCGTCGCAGCAGGCATCTTTGCTTTTATCACGATGCTTGGCATCATTCCGCGACTTGCGCAGAGAACGGAACGGCAGATCATATTTATGGTTATGAATGGATGATCATCCTTGGAGGAACGGCTGGAAATATTTTGAATTTATTTGTGACCCATTTACCGGTAGGAATGATAGGAATTCCGATATATGGACTGTTTTCCGGCATATTTGTGGGATGCCTTGCGATGGCGCTGGCGGAAAATCTCCGCGTCATCCCGGTTTTTGTGAGACGGATGCGGCTGAAGCAGGGACTTCCGGTTATCTTACTGGCGATGGCGCTGGGGAAATGCATGGGAAGTATTTTACAATTTTTCTTTGAAGGGACATGACTTATTTTAGAAAGTGAGGAATCGAATCATGACGAAACAAAAAACAGATATCCGCGAGGTGCTGAATGAACAGGTGCCCGAAGAACGGGACGAACTTTACAATGACTATGTAGATGAAAATACGCCGAAACTCAGTTGGTTTGCCAATCTGTGTAAGGCATTTTTGGTGGGCGGTCTGATCTGCACCTTGGGGGGCAGGTACTTATCAACTGGTACGGTTCGATGGGAATGGACAAGGAGACAGCGGCTTTGTACAATACGCTGACACTTATTTTATTGAGTGTTTTGCTTACCGGCTGGAACATTTATCCGAAAATTGCCAATTTTGCAGGAGCAGGAACACTGGTGCCCATTACCGGCTTTGCTAACAGCGTGGCAGCGCCGGCGATTGAGTTTAAAAAAAGAAGGAATGGTATTTGGACTCGGCTGCAAGATATTTACAATTGCAGGTCCCGTGATCCTGTACGGAGTTGTTACGAGCTGGTTTCTTGGGCTGATCTACTGGGGCGGCGGCTGGCTTGGCTGGTGGTAGAAGCCTTGCAATATGCCGGGTACTATGATATACTGACAGGTAGTGGAAGCGACGAATTTTTTGCTATAATAGGCGAAGAGATAAGGAGGCGGGAAATTTGAAACTTGCGACGAGAAAATTTGTAAGACCGGAACATTTGAACCATCATCAGACGCTGTATGCCGGATATATTTCCGAGTGTATGACAGAGGCGGCTTTTATAGCATTGGCGTGTACATTGGGGCATACCGATCATGTCGTGCTGGCGGCAATGAACGAGATCCGGATCACAAAGCCGACCAAAGCGGGAGAGATCATAGAACTTTTATGGGAAGTTTCCCACATTGGTACGACAAGTGTAGAATTCACGATTGTCGGGAAAAATATGTTGGATCAGGAAAACCGGTTTTCGGGAAAGATTGTTTTTGTGACAGTAGATGATGAGGGGAAAAAGACACCACATCATTTAAAATCATAGTCAGGGAGGAAAATTATGCAGATAGCAGAAGTAAAAGAAAGAGCAGAGAAGATCTGCGACAATATGGAGCAGGTGATCGTAGGAAAGAGGACGCAGATAAAATATGTTCTTGCTGCCTTTTTGGCAGGTGGCAATGTTTTATTGGAAGATGTGCCGGGAACCGGAAAAACGATGCTGTCAAAAAAGTCTGGCAGCTTCTTTTGATATGGAGTTTGGACGAATCCAGTTTACCCCGGATCTATTGCCATCGGATGTGACCGGGGTCAATTTTTTTGATCCGCAGAAAAATCAGTTCGAATTTCGAAAAGGTCCGGTATTTACCAATATTTTACTGGGAGACGAAATTAACCGTGCGACACCCCGTACCCAATCGAGTTTGCTGGAATGTATGGAGGAGCACCAGGTAACGGTGGATGGCGAGACGATGCCGCTCAATGAGCCGTTTTTTGTCATTGCGACACAAAACCCGGTGGAGATGGCAGGTACGTTTCCATTGCCTCAGGCGCAGTTGGACCGTTTTATGATTCAGTTATCGCTTGGGTATCCGGAAGAGGAAGCAGAATTGGATTTATTGGAACGTTATGTGAAAAAAAGGAAATACGCTGTCGAGCTTGCAGGCGGTATGTGATGTGCAGACGCTGCTGGAGATGCGGCAGGCGTGTGAGCAGGTGACTGTACATAGAAGTATTTTGGAATATGCGAGAAATATCGCCAAACGAACCCGCGAGGAAAAGAAACTGGCACTGGGAGTCAGTACTCGTGGAGTGATCGCGTTAATCTCTATGGCACGTGCGTATGCGGCAGTGTGCGGAGAAGAATTTGTGACACCGGACCGGATCAAAGAACTGGCGCCGCTTGTATATGCGCATCGTATTATCAGTGAAGATCCGTTTTTAACACAGCGTACGACAAAAGATGTGATGAGAGATTTGATCAAGGCAGTGGAAGTGCCGACGGAGGATGTTTTATAGGAATGGGCTCAGTAATTTTTGTAGCCGGCGTGACAATGGCGGTTCTGGTCCTCTGGGTCAATATCATTTCTCTACGATTTGGGAAAACCTGGAAAGAAGGATTTGGGGTAGAACTTTCCTTTTCGCAGGAACAGGCAGCAGAGGGCGAGCCGATGTATCTGTTTGAGACGATTATGAATGATAAAAAACAGGCATTGCCGGCAGTCAGTGTAAAATTTAAGACTTCGCGTTATCTGAAATTTGCAGATGAGGCAGGGGGAATGGTTTCCGACTACTATTACCGCAATGACGTACTCAGTGTTCAAGGGTATGAAAAAGTGCGGCGCAGTTGTCGGTTTGTTTGCATGCGCCGAGGAGAATATGAGGTCAATGAGGCAGAACTGGTCGTGCAGGATCCGTTTTTGCTGCGCCAATACGTCGAAAAAATCCGAGGTGTCGACCAAATTGATCGTGTATCCGTCATTTGTGTCAGCACAGCGGCTGCTTCCGGTGTTTAACCGGAGTATCGGCGAGATGATGACAAAGCGGCCGGTATTTGAAGATCCTTTTGAGTATGTAGGAGTCCGCGAGTATATGCCGGGAGATTCGATGAACCGGATTCATTGGAAAGTGTCCGCAAAACAGGGAAAATGGCAGGTAAAGACGAGCGCATACAAAGCGGGAAGCCCGGTTACGATTTTAGTAAATCTGGAGTCGCCCGGCGTATTTGTCAATGAAACGGCGATGGAGGAGAGTATTCGGCTGGCGTATCCACTCGTTTGGCTGTTTGAGGAGCACGGCATCGCCACGACGCTGATCGCCAATGGGGAAACCGGATGCCACGTGGAAGGCTTGGGAAGAGTGCACCTTGGCAATGTGCGGAAAACGCTTGCCTGCATTTCTTATAAAACCAATTGCAAGAAGGGTGCTGCGATGCTGAAAAAGAGTGGGAAACCGGCGATGATGCGTCGTATCTTTTTGTTATCTCGGCAGCAGCAAAAGAAGAAATTCAGGAAGAAATCGAAAAAATTCATAGACGCGGACGTGAAATGACATGGATTCTTCCGATTGCAGGCGGAGAAGATGAGAGCAGCAAAATTCATTCCGCCGTGCAAAAAGATTGTGTTTTATGGAAATGCTGACAGAGATTGAAAGGGGAGAAACATGGATAAAAAACATTTATATAATGTGCTTGTATTTTTATACTATTATCTGATCGCTGCCTATGTAGCGGTGTACTACAGTTGTGCTTCCGGCGGGACGAAGAAAGGTCTTATAATGTTCGGAATCTGCGCGCTGCTCGGCATTATCTGGATTGCCTATAAATGGAAACATAAGAGTGTCAAAGAAGAAGCACAGAAAAATGAAAAAACTTGTCACAGCATCGTCCTTGTGGCGGCAATGGCATTTACCATCGCAATGGAAGTCGTAATGCCGGAAAATGAATGGTATATTGAGCGCAATACGATGGTTTCCTGGATCTTGTGGTTTGGACTGCTTTTGCTGGCATTTATTGTAAAACTGTATGCGGATTATTTTAATCAGAAATATCTGCTTTTGTACGCCAATCAGGCTGCTTCCCGGCAAATGATCGGACGGTTTGAGAAAAATGTGAAACAGGCATTGCGTAAGAAACTGATTGCATTTGGAATTTTTTTTGATTGTTATGTTTACCATCGGTGTATCCATACAAGAGGTTCCGTCAGAGGAAACGAAAGTGGAGCAGAAGGAACAAAAACACAAGGAAAAACGCAGAAAATCAGGATAAAAGCAAATAGGAAAAAAGCCTCCACAGCCATCCCAAAAGAAGGAAGAGAATAAATTAAAACTTCTTCTTTTGCAATTTTTACTGCGGGCAGTAACGGTACTTTTGTTGGTAATATTTGTCATAGCGGCTTTGCTGGTCCTTTACCTTGTGATACGAAAACTGCTTGGGACACGTCTGCCGAGATTTGAAAAGGTAGAGAAGCAGACGGTACCCGAAGAAGTCGGCGTGGATGTCTTTGAGCGTCTCGTGCCGAAAAAGAGAGAGCAGACTGCGTGGGGCAAAGACAATAACAGCCGGATCCGCCGTGTGTTTGTAAAACGGTAAGAAAGAAAGCCAAAGGCAAGGTTTCCAAAATGTTGTCGGCACGGGAGATGGCAGAAGAATATGAGATTGAAAATCCGTTGTTGATTTCGCTGTATGAAAAAGCAAGATACAGCGGAAAACAGTGCAGCGACGAGGAGACTACGAGTGTAGAATAGGGCTAGGTGCATGAATATATGATTTCGTGAAAAAAGTAGAAAAGTACAAGAAAGTGGGATGTGAACATGAGTTTGGAATTGAAAGTTGCAATTTGTGATGATGAAAAGTATTATAGAGAATATTTACAAAATTTATTATGGACTATTTTGAAAATAAGAATATTAAGGTTGTTAGCAGCCTTTTCTCAAATGGTAGTGAATTTTGTGCAGATAAGAGTAATTTTCAGAAGTATGACATTATATTTTTAGATATCGAGATGGATGAAATGAATGGCATGGATACCGCTTATATGATACGAAAATTCAATCTGGAAGTTCAAATTGTGTTTATAACGATTAGAGTAGAATATTGTCTTGAAGGCTATAAAGTAGATGCTATGCGTTTTATTGTGAAGGAAGATTTAGAAAACTCGTTACAAGAATGTCTGGAATCTGTATTACAGAGAATGCGGGAGAAAGTTGTAAAAATGAAGTTTCCTTTTGTTGGTGGAGAAAGAAATATTATTTTAGCCAACATACTTTACATAGAAAGCCGTTCTCATCAGTTACATTTTCATTTTGTAGGGAAAAATGAACAATTATATCTGAATAAAAAACTAGATGTGATAGAGGATAAGCTACGACCTTATTATTTTGCTAGAACGCATCAGAGCTTTTTTTAGTAAATTTGCAATATGTAGAGAAAATAGCTAGTTACAAAGTACATCTTTCAAATGGAGTTGTTCTGTCAGCGGTAAAAGGGCGTTATAATGAATTGAAAAGTATGTATTTACAATATAAAGAGCGGATATAATTATGATAATAAGGAGACGACAGTATGTTACAAGAATTTATTAAAAGTATAAGTATTGTACTTTATGAGGCACTTTGCAGTCATATTTTTTAGGCGCAATATTACAAGATAAAATTACTTCTAGAATAAAGAAAACAATAGCTGTATTAGCACTTGCGGCAGTGTTTATGGGATGTGCATTAAGCACTCAGATATTAGATCAGTATTTTTTGCGAAGTTTTGTTATTATACTTAGTATATTTGTATATGCTATTATTATGTATGAAGGCAAATGGATGAAAAAATTGTTTATAGGCGCCGTTTTTTATGGATTGATGGTATGTGTAGACTATTTGTGCTTGATTTTTTTGAATTGTTTGTAGCGGAAGATCTTTTGAAAAATCCAGTTTTTCTGGTAATTATTGTACTTTTGTGTAAAACGATATTGTTTCTGTTTGTTCTTCTGTTAGATTTTACTTGGAAAGAAGAAAGAAAAGTTGAAGTGAATACTTCTGAGTGGATATTATTATTGGTATTCCCGTTTTTAACAGTGGCCATTATGGTAGTTATGTTGATGTCCTTTCGTGAAAAAAGCAGTTATGCTAGTTATTTAACAGTTTCGATTGGAATGGTGATTGTAAACATTGTTATGTTTGGGTTAATGAGATACGTTTCAGCGAGAGAACAGAAAATGAAGCAGATACAAATACTGCAAGAAAGAAATCGTGAAAGAATTAATGCATATCAGGAGATGAACATTGATTATCAGAATCAGAAACGAATTCTACATGACTATAGTAATCAAATTCATTGTATATATGGATTATTACAAAGTAGAAAGTATCAGGATGCACAAGAGTATGCAACTAAATTGGTAGGATATATGGAAGAAAATATGGAAATTATTGATGTAAAAAATACTATACTTAATGTTGTGTTGAATCAAAAGTATCGTACAGCTCGTAATCAAAATATTTCAATCATTTTTCAAATAAATAATTTGACTAATATATGGATAGAAGATACAGACATGGTAATTATTATGTCTAACTTACTTGATAATGCAATTGAAGCTTGTAGAAAACTTAAAGAAAATAAAGTAATACGGCTAAAAATTGTAAGAGAAAAAATGCAATTAGTGTTATCTGTTCAAAATCCAGTTGCTAATCCAGTGGAAATTAATCAAAAACAATTAAAAACCAGTAAGGGTGATAAGAAGAATCATGGAATTGGATTAAAAAATGTGCAGATGGTATTAGAAAAATATAAAGGATTTGGAAATATATATTATAGAGATGGTTGGGTTTATTATACCGCAATTATACCAAAAAAGGAAGAAATATAATAAGTAAAAAATTATAATTTTCTAAGTCAACAAGGTTATAAAGATTATAGCCTTGTTTTTAGTTTCAAAAAATATCAAATATTCTAATTTTTTTATAAAAAACATAGTCTATTTATGGAAAATATAGTCAAATTTTGAAAACACTATTGATTTTATAGATTAAACTGTGATATATGTTTTGTGAAAGAAGGAGATATATATCATGATTGAAGATTTGGTTCAGGTTCTTATTCAAAAAGATATTTTGGATCAGGAACATAGAAAAGAATATGAATATGTATTAACAACAAAAATTGAAAAAATAGTTACATATAGTATTTTACTATTAGTTGCATTGGAAATTGAAAAACCGGTACAAGGTATGATATTTGCCATTTCCTTTGTAAGACTGCGACAGACAACAGGAGGGTTTCATGCAGATAGTTTTCATGGATGTTTATTTGGTTCTGTGTTGACGTTTTTGCTGGCAATAGAGTATATAGCACCGTTGGTTGGATGTTATGTAGAAGCAATGGCGATCTTATTATTTTTGTCTGTTGTATGTATCCTATATTTTTTCCCAGTAAATCATCCTAACTTGGGGTTGAGTCAAGAAGAGAGAAAAAGACACAAGTATTTATGTTTGATTGTATTAAGTGCGGAATTAGGAATTATAGGATTTGGAGAATATTTGAAATTGTATTTTCAACGATATATGGTTGCTGCAGTGATTTTATGTGCTGTGTATATACTACTAGCAAAGATAATCAGTCAGGAGGTGAAAGGATGAAAAATAATAGTAATGAAAGTCGCATTTTTGAATTAGTAGGGAAAATTGTGATTAAAGAAGCTGAGAAAAAAATAGCTAAAGATAGCTATTGGTGGCCACCAGCGTGTGCCGGTTTTTACATCAGCCAAAACGTCCTACTAAGGAAGTAAAGTAGTGTCGAGGGAAATGTGAATAATTATTTTGTCTATCAGTAATTTAAAAGTTCAGTTATAAATTTTCTGATAGGCAAAATGCAAACAATGTCAATAGCAATATTGATTTTACATAAATAAAAAAGAATAATAAGGAGAGTTGAATTATGAAGTTAAAAGAAAAGAAAATATTAGCAATTATATTAACAATTACTATCTGTATTAGTAGCATGATAAATACTAGTATTTGTGGAGCGACACCTGAAGATGATGGTAAAGAAGCTGTTTATGCTGAAGATAAGAATGAAATAAAAGAAGACTATGAAAAAATTTCTTTTTCCCATTCATTTAAAATTCAAAGCGAATGGGAAAACCATTATACAGCAGAAATGATATTAAAAAATACAGGAAAAATGAAATTGAAAGTTGGGAAGTTGCATTTGAATATGATGGAGAAATTTAAAATATATGGAATGCTAAAATTGTTTCCCACTATGATAATGTATATGTGATAAAAAATGTTGGCTGGAATAAAAATATAAAAGACGGTGAGCAAGTTGTTTTTGGACTTACAGTTAAATTTGCTGGGGAAAAGCCTGAGAAACCATGTAATGTAGATATGCAAAGGATCTCTGAGCAAGTATATGATGATTGTAGTATTCAATTTAAGCAATTTACAAAATACGAAAATAAGATACAAGGGCAGGTTGAAATTACAAATACATCAGATAATTATATTGAAGATTGGTTTTTGGAGTTTGAGAGCAATTTTAAGATAATAGATATTTGGAATGCAAAAATAAATGATTTTCAATTAGACAATGATGAGAATAATTCTACAATTGCGTATTATAGTATGGCTAATGTGGGATATAATCAAAGTATAGAACCAGTATAATGGCTCAGTTGTCAAGACAAAAATTTGATATTTTTATAATGAACTGATATGTTGACGGGTTACATGGAAAATGTGTGAAGCATCTCCCGGATTTTTATATTATGCGGCTGCTCTGGCTGCATCCAGAAGCATTACCGGATAGTATACCTCGGCAGGCCGTTTGTTCCCAATGGACTGATGGCATCTTTCAAAGTTATAGGTGTAGATATACCTTCCGATGGCTTCTCTTGCTTCCTTGAGATTAGCATACTCCGTGAGATATGCTTCCTCATACTTGAAACTGCGGAACCAGCGTTCAATCATGATATTATCTGCCCATCGACTTTTGCCAGCCATGCTTTGCCGGATTCCGTTATTACGAATAAAGTCGATGTATTTGTCGCTGGTAAACTGGCTGCCCTGATCCGAGTTGATGATTAACGGCTTAGCTACTTTAAATGCTTTTTTACAGGCGTTGATGACCATAGTGGTATCTAGAGTATCATCAACATCCCAGCCAACGATACAACGGCTGTACGAGTCGATAATAGCTGTCAGGTAAAGAAATCCATGCTTCATTGGAAGGTATGTAATGTCAATCGACCATGCCTGATTGGGACGGTCTATGACTGCATTACGAAGCAGATACGGACAGACTTTTGCCTGCTTCATGCGCTTAGACAAATTCATCTTTGGATAAATCGGTGTAATGTCCATTTCGCGCATATATCTGCCTGCTTTACGGCGTCCAACCTGATATCCGCGCAGTTTAAGTTGAGCAGAGATCTGACGGGCTCCCAAGTAGGATTATCCGTATGCAGATGGTCAATGATAGATTTGCATTCCAGTTCTTCCTCTGAAACAGGGATGCCGCCATAATATACGCTGGTACGATTGATTCCAAGCAACTTTGCACCGGTAGAAACTGGCAATTCTTTAGTCGTCGAAAGGTTTCGGACTAAATTTACTCTCGTAGTCAGGTCCGACAACTTCTTCAGATTTTTTTTGAGCCAGTCAACCTGCATAGTAAGTTGACCGACCTTTTGGCGTATTCAACTTTTTCCTTGCGTTCTTCGGCAAGTTGTTCTCGGAGATTGTCTTCCCGCTTATTATCGAATGCGAGAGAAGCATTAGCAAGGAATTCTTTCTTCCAGTTGCGGAGGAGATTTGGTTGAATATCGTTTTCAACAGCAAGGACATTAAGTTCTTTTTTCTCCTTTAAGCAGCTGAGTACGAGGTTGGTTTTAAATTCAGCACTGAAATTTCTTCTTGATCTGGACATAATAAGTACCTTCTTTCATTTGTTGGTTATAGTATATCAGATTCATTAAGAAATGTCGTGTTCAGTGTCTTGATTTATGAGACCATTATACAGGGCAGACAATAAACTTTGGGTTTATAGGCGAATTATTAGGAGATAATGATTCGAAAATTGAAAACGAAGCATTATATCAACTTACAGTATATCCATATGAAGATGAAGAAATATTAAGCGAGAATGATTGCATCTGGGAAGACGATGTGGAAAATGATGAATCTATGTCTGTTGTAGAGGATGAAGTTTTCGATGAAGATGATTATGATAGAATGGAAGAAGATGCCCTAGCGGCGGAAGCTGATAGTGAAATTTCAATTGTTTACCAAAAAGAAGTGTTAGTAAAGCTTTGTCAAATAAATCAGGAAGGAAAAAGGGGATAAAATATCTTATTATGTGTATGGCTTACCGCATAAGCGACAAGTGCAGAGAAGTGCCAGTTTGAATATAAAAATAAAAAAAACAAATGAAAAAGTGATTTTTGTGGCTCAAAATGACAACGCTGGAAATTCAGTGATTTCACTTTGTAAAAAGATAATTGAGTATCAAAGTTCAAATTAAAAGACAGGACACACACAATCGCTTCATTGTCAAACAAAGGAACAAAATTTTATTTATACACAAATTGCCATGGGGTAAAATATAAAGACGAAAATAAAAAACGCAACAGTATGGGGAACAAGATTTGCATGTGTTACCTTCGATGCTTCTAAAAAGGTGTAAACAAGAATGGGAAAAAGGCAAAGAATATTGTTGAGATGGACTGATAAGTCTATAATGAAATTAAAATATACAGTAAAAGGAGATAGTTTGAAATACTTTAAGGCAGTTGCATATGCTCGAAAAGGAAAAGATTCCTTTGCGGGTACAAGTGAACGCAAGGGTGTAGCAAAGTTGAAAAGGTGTGATTTCGCAATTTCTCCCAATAATAAATATATGATTATTTGGAAAAAAAGTGATGATAATAAAGTTGAGTACAGTTTGTATGATTGGAAAAAGTTAGAAAAAAAATACAGAAATGCAAAGGGAAAATACATATCGTTTAACTCAGATCAAGTAAGAAAAATGTGTTTATATACTTGTAAAGAGGGAAAAGAGAGTGTGGTAAAGCGTTCGTTTCAAGGAATTGCATTAGATAATTCCAAGAATTTTATCATTACATCTGGAAACGATAAAAAGGAAAATAAAGCGCCTGAAGTGAACAGTACATTGCGTTGTTGTATAAAAAGTACACAAGCAAAAATAAATATGATGAAACAAAAAAATTAAGTTGGAAACACCCGAATATGATGAAGATGATTGGATGAGAAATCTTGTGCGTGACCAAGTTGGAACTAAAAATGTAGTACCGTGGTTGGAAATTGAGGGTATTCAGGTGATAGGAGATCGAGCTTTGTTTTCGGTTGGAATTGTAAGCGATAATTTATTTGGTGATAATGCTAAAGATTCATGGCGAACACGTTCCTTCATATTTTCAAGAAAACTAAATGAAATATTGGAGTAAGTGGTTTAGTTTTGATAGAGGGTTACAATATATCGGCAAGTAGATTGAATTTTTGCTTATTGATATATTATAACAACATCATGGATTCAAAATCTCATAATCGGTATGTTAAGAGATGTTTAAAAAAACAAGGATTATGAGATTTTGATATGGTGAGAAAAAAGTATATTTGTTTTGACAAAATAGATGATGTCTTTATTAAAATGTGGTAAAATTATTTTATATTTTCAAATGTTTTTGTATATTTAGAATCACAATAGTGGTTTGAACACTTACAATCTTTCTGATTAGTAAGAGGATACACAAGTCCATTTGACAGATTACAACATCGTTGATATTAATTAATGGGGAATATAAATACATCTCCAATCAAAAGGTGTTTACAGACAATGTTGGAGAAAAGAGATGTTTTTTGGTGATAAGTGCAAAACTCGAAATTTATCAAGTGTTTTTAATAATAAGTAAAGGATATAAAATATGGATTTGAAAACCTGTGAGAATTGGAAGAAGAGAATCCTTGAGCCTGTTTTGGTATTAGTGAGTAGAATGATACAGAAATGTCCACGGATCATAGTGCTGATATAGAAAGTAATCAAAAATGCTAAGAATGAGCCAGTAGTCAGTACCAATGTTTTAGGGGATCCAGCAAGGGAGCATAGTTGACAGTATGGCTATGGAAAGAAAGCTAGGTTTTTAGAAACAGAGATGATTTTAGTGGAAAAGGGAGGTATTTGATGAAAAAGAAATTACTTGTACTAGTCTTTTTTTTGTTACTTGTTTTTATTAAATAGTTATTCAATTAATGCTAGTGAGTTATTAAAAGGTCAATGTGGAGAATCGGTTTTTGGGAATATAGAGATGGTTTATTAAGAATTTATGGAAATGGAGCAATGACAACAAATCCGTGGATGAAGTATAAAATTTGTAAAGAAAATATCAAAAAGTAATCATTGAGGAGGGGGTTACCTCTGTGTGTGATCGGGCATTTTATGAAAAAGGTGCTTCGTGGGAATGTGATTATTTGTCAGAAGGGGTAGCATTTCCTAAAACATTGGAAAATATTGGAGAAATGGCTTTCGCGTATAAAATGGGATTACATGAACTTAATATTCCAAGTAATGTAAAACACATTGGAGAAGGTGCGTTTCTTTGCTGTTCTAACTTGCAAACAGTTACTTTTTCAAGTGGTTGTAAATTGGAGAGACTAGATAATTATACTTTTAGTGGTTGCACCAAGCTGAAGAATATAATATTGCCAGAATTTATTTTGTATATTGGTGATGATGTCTTCAGAGAATGTAAATCCCTTTAAAAGAATTAATATTCCAGACAATGTTATCGAAATTGGTGATCGCATTTTCTATGAATGTAATCAATTAGAGACAATCAAAATTCCAAATGGAATTAAATCGATTCCTTCTGGAATGTTTATTAAATGTCATAATCTCATGCAAGTAGAAATGTCAAATAATATAAAAAAAATTGGTTCATATGCGTTTTCTTTTTGTGATAATTTGAAAAAAGTTACAATTTCGGAAAAATTAGAATTGATAGGGAAGCAAGCATTTATATATTGTGTATCTTTAAAGGAATTGGATTTTCCCGATACAGTGACAAAAATAGAGGACGCCGCTTTTGAGGGATGTGCTGGTTTGAAAAGAATTCGATTACCTCAAAATATCAAGGAAATCTCAACTAAAATGTTTTATGATTGTGTTAAGCTAAAAGATATCAAGATTCCGATTACAGTAACGAAAATCAGGAAGAACGCATTTGGTGGATGCGTAAGTCTCAAAAGATTAGTTATTCCAAAAATGTTAAAAACATTGCTCCGTGTCATCAAGATTGTTCAAATTTGAAGGAAATTTACAATAAATCCAAGACAACATATTCGTTGGCAGCAAGTAAATTTGTAATGAATTGGTATCAAGGCAAGGAAAAGGTTACAAAGGTAAAGCCTGGGAAGTTAGTTGTTTCCAAAGGAAAACGTTTTAAAATCAGCTATGCTTCTGAATTGTTAAAAAGTATAAGATTGAGATTGATGGAAAGCTTCCAACATCCTATAGATATGGAAAAGAACCTAAAATGCCTCAAAAGGTAAAGGCAACTAGTTCTAATATAGTTTTTATGGGATGGCGTTATCAAGTGAATAGAAAGAAGTATAAGTCGGGTCCCACTCGTACGTGGTATAATGCCAGAGTTACACAGTTTAGTGAAGGAATAAAAGGAGATATTAAAGTGTTTCCGATGATAGATATGGTTACAATAAAAAAGAATAATATAGAAAAAGTTGTTATGGTTTCAAAAGTGCTATTAAAGGATTATTTAACTGCGGATAGTATTGATCTTGGATATATTAGTAAGGATCCAGGACCAAGATATTTGATGTTTCAAGTTAGATATGCAGATAATAAATACATGAGGAATGTGATATATTTACCTTTACGTAGTCATGAATGGACAAGAAGATTTACATTGAAAAATTTGAAAAAGGGGAAAAAATATTATGTTCAATATCGAAGTATTCCATCAAAATATTATGGAGTTGCAAATGAAACTTGTTGGGGACAAACTTTTACACTGAAAATAAAGTAATTCTGATAGAGTTGCAGGAACAAAAAGTATTTTAATTAAAAGTGAAAGTGCAAGATGTTGATTTGAAAGTATAAAATGAGTTTGGAGATTATTTTATTATAAATAAGATAGGGGGAGGATTAAGAAGTAATTGACAAAAAAGAAAATGAATGTAGAACAAAATAGGTATTATATTTGTTTCAAATGGTTGCAGGATACCTTTGCAAGTAATTTAGAAATAGGAGGTTATGATATCCTATTAGTGGTAGGTTCAAAATAGAACAGTCGAATTGTTTAGAATCAATGTGTGCTGAAATATGAAAATAGTCAGATTTTGAAACTTTTAGTCTGTTTTTGCGTATGATATTGCTTTTTATAATTATCATATGGTACATTTCAGATAGTGATATTGATATTAGTTTTTTATGTGAGGAGGTTAAATTAAATGAAATTAATAGAATTACGAATTAAAAATTTTGGCTGCATTGATGAATGTGGTATCAATGTAAAAATTGATGATATTGTTGTGCTGATAGGTCCTAATAATGTTGGAAAGACTACAGTGCTAAAAAGCATATGAGACATTTAGAAATTCAGGAGCACCACTAGCAATAGATGATTTTTATCAGAGTAGAGAAACTAATCCTGTAGAGATTGCAGGAATATTTAATGAGATTAGTGAAGCTGATAAGGCTAAAATCGGAGAAAAATGGGTTTATCTTAATGAGGAGAATGAAGAAGTTGTTCAATACAAATGGATGTGGAATAAAAGTAATCAAAAAAGGAGAGAAGTTCGCATGGAATAATGTTGAAAAGGAATGGATTGGGGGTGGAATGGGAGGCTGGGATGCAATAATTGCAAGTTGTATTCCATTACCACTAAAAATTAATCCTTTTGATGATTCAGCACAGTTAGAAAAACAGATAGTTGAATTATTAACATCTGCGGTTAAGGAAAATGTGAAAAGTAATCAATCAAAGGTTTCGAAGATGATGGAAAACATAAATAATCTGGCTAAGGATGTAAAAACTGAAATAGCTGAAGAACTTGATGAGATCACAGGAAAATTAGAAAATAACTTGAATGATATCTTCCCGGATCATAAAGTTGATATTGATCCTCAAGCAGGGAAATTGGATGTAGATAAAATTCTGGCTACGGGAACGCATTTACAAATAGCAAGTGTGGATGATAAGTACTATCCTTTAGCAAATCAAGGAAGTGGTTTGCAACGTGCATTTTTATGGTCAGCAATTGAAGCATTAGCTGATTCGGGGAAAATGAAAAATGGTCGAGCAGTAATTAAAAATGGTGTATCTAAAATTTTATTGGTAGAAGAACCAGAGTCTTTTTTGCATCCTCCGGCAATTCGTTTAGCAAGAGAGGCTCTTTATAAACTTGCAAAATTGGAAAATTGGCAAGTTATGATTACAACACATTCACCTATTTTTATTGATGTGTCTAAACCCCATACTACTATTACTAGAGTAGAAAAAAATGATGGAAGTGCGACTAATGTGTTTTCTACAGATAAGGCTAATTTTTCGGATGATGAACGTGAACGGTTGCAAATGATAAGAAATTGTCATCCTACAATCAATGAGTTCTTTTTTGCGCAAAAAAAAAAATAATTTTAGTAGAGGGAGATACAGAGCAAGCTGTACTGATGCAAGTGAAAAAACAATACATTTTATTTCACCCACTAGGTTAAACAAAATTTTGTTTTTTTACTGTATCATCATGCATTATCCTGTATAATGAAAGTATCAAAAGATAGGCGGAGGCAGTGCAATGAAGAAAATACACATTGAATTCAGCGATGAGCGGCTCATTACTCCCAGTGGTCTGGTATTCGTAGGGCAAATACTTGGAAAAAGCAGTTTTGTTAAAAAAATCAACCGTGCTCCAATTTCAAAAGATTATCTGCAGAAACAGATAAAAAATGGAGACGTGCTCCTCACCTATATTGGTATGCTCTGTCAGGGAAAACCCCTGTATGAGGCTGTCCGTGAAATGATGGATGACCCTGACTACTACAAATACGCATTAGGCATCTCCTATGCGATTCCTTCCGCCGAAACACTCCGTCAGCGTTTTGACATGATCGGGGATTCCCTGCGCAAAGACATTCAGCAGGCAAATGTCGACATGCTGCGTGAAATGCACATAGAGCCGACAGCCCTGGATAACGGCTTTGTTCCTGTCGATATTGATGTAACCCCTTTGACAATTCGAAATCCAATAAGGAAGGCGTATCCCGTACCTACAAGGGTTTTGACGGATATGCACCAATGATGGCATATATTGGAACAGAAGGATACCTCGTCAATCTTGAACTGCGGATTGGGAAACAGCACTGCCAGAAAGAAACTCCTGATTTCCTGAGAGAGACCATTGAACTGTGCAGACAGCTGAAGGAAAAACCACTGCTCATCCGGCTGGATTCCGGCAACGATGCATCTGAAAACATAGGCATCTTTATGGAAGAAAGCTACAAATACAACAATGTGTCTTTCATCATAAAACGGAATCCCAGACAGGAAAGTAAAGAAGAATGGCTGGAATCCGTCAGGGAATGCTGCCAGAATATCCAGCATCCACGTGATGGGAAAACTGTTTATATCGGACAGACCTTCCGGAATGTGACATATTCCCTTTCTGATAACGAGGAGAAAACTGTCGGAATACGCACAATTTATGAGATCACGGAAAGAACCATTGACCGATATGGGCAGTATTTTATCATACCCGATATAGAACTGGGCACATACTGGACAAACACTTCCCTGCCAGACGAAACAGTCATTGATCTTTACCATGCCCACGGAGAAAGTGAGCAGTATCACAGTGAAATCAAGACGGACATGGATGTTGAAAGACTCCCGTCGGGAAAGTTTGAGAGCAACAAACTGGTGCTGGAGCTGACAATGATCGCATATAATATCCTTCGAATCATAGGGCAGGAATCGCTGAAAAAGAAGGATGTTCCCGGCCGGAAGAAAATACATCGCCGAAGAATACGTACGGTGATCAGTAATCTTATGCAGTTTGCGGGACATCTGACAGAACATGCCGGCCGTCTGGTGCTGTCCATTGGAAGGAGTAATCGCTGGAGATTTACTTTCAAGCGTCTTTATGACAGCTTTGCATTCATCACCTGACAACAGGTAGCTGAATATGGCAATGGCAGCTGCACACAAATGGTGCAGTCTTTTTTTGAACGCAAAATTATGCAGCATTTTCAAAATTTAGTATACAATAACAAATATGGCAAACATTTCCGTGAAAACTGTCAAGATTGTCCACAAAAGGAAAAATGTATTAAAGGAAACAACTGCAAAACTCCTTTGGAAAAACGGACAAAAACATTACAAGTGGCAAAAAAAATTTATCAAACAGCGGCAGGCAGACTTGGAACGCATCGTGTCAGAAGAAGGAAAATTATATCGTATGAACCGGAGTATTCAGGCAGAGGGTCCTTTTGGAGAAATTAAACAAGATATGCAATTTAGAAGATATCTGACAAAAGGTACAATAAATGTTCTTGCAGAAAGTACATTGTTAGCTATTGCCAGAAATATAAATAAACTTCATAACAAAATACAAAATGGAAAAACAGGAATCCATTTATTTCCTTTAAAAACGGCATAAATTTTAAAAGTTTAAAACGTGAAAACAGATTGTTGAGCAGGTCTTAGATAAGTGCGCCCATTTTTAAATCCGATAAAAAGTTTAAACAAAAGATAGATTATTTTTATAATTTAAGTTAAAAACAGGGCTTCCTTAACAATTTTCATATGTTAAAGCGACAGCCCCAAGAAAAATTTATATTTTTTCAATTGCCTACTTGACGGGGAGCAGTTTGCTGTGACGAGTGAGGCTGTATTTTTGAAAAGAACCTATCTTAGTATTTCATATTTTTCAAAATATCACAGAAATCAAAAGTAGCAAAATAATCTTTTGGAGTTTCTGCGCGGCGGATCATCTGGACACTTCCGTCTTCTTTTAATAACAATTCCGCAGATTTGAGTTTACCGTTGTAGTTATAACCCATTGCGTAGCCGTGAGCACCGGTGTCATGGATGACGAGATAATCTCCGATGTCAACTTTTGGAAGCATACGGTCTACGGCAAATTTATCATTATTTTCGCAAAGAGAACCGGTCACATCGTATTTGTGATCGCATGGCTCATTTTCCTTGCCGAGCACCGTGATATGATGATAAGCACCGTAAATAGCCGGACGCATCAAGTCGCAAGCACAGGTGTTAAGGCCTACATTCTTTGTAAATGTGTTTCTGATGAATGCATTTGGTTACAAGATTTCCGTAAGGGCCAAGCATGAAACGTCCGAGTTCCGTGAAAATCTTCACATCGCCAAGTCCGGCAGGAACTAAGATTTTTTCAAACTGTTTGCGGACACCTTCGCCGATCACTTTGATATCGTTTGGGGCTTTGTCTGGTGTGTAAGGAATTCCCACACCGCCGGAAAGATTGATAAACTGGATATCCGCTCCGGTCTTTTCCTTCAATTCGACAGCGAGTTCGAAAAGAATGCCGGCAAGTGTCGGATAATAGTCATTGGACACGGTGTTGCTTGCGATAAAAGCATGGATTCCAAAATGCTTTGCTCCAAGTTTCATCAGTTTTTGTATCCCTCGATAAGCTGTTCTTTGGTAAATCCGTATTTGGCATCGCCGGGGTTGTCCATGATGTCCGTGCCAAGTTCAAATACACCGCCCGGATTGTAGCGGCAGCAGATGGTCTCCGGAATGCCTACACCCTCTGCAAGATAGTCAATATGTGTAAAATCATCGAGGTTGATATAAGCACCAAGCTCGCTTGTTTTTTTGTATTCTTCCATCGGTGTTACATTCGATGAAAACATAATATCATCTTTTTTGAAGTCCAATGCTTCGGAAAGCATAAGCTCTGTCAGCGAAGAGCAGTCCACGCCGCAGCCTTCTTCCTGCAAGATTTTCAAAATAAATGGGTTTGGGGTAGCCTTTACGGCAAAATATTCACGATAGCCCTTGTTCCAGGAAAATGCTTCCTTTAACGCTCTTGCATTTTCACGGATGGCTTTTTTCATCATAGATATGGAATGGAGTAGGATAGGTTTTTTCGATTTCCTTTACTTGTTCCAATGTTACGATCGGTTTCTTCATTTTTACAAATCCTCCTTATAATGTATGACACTAAGAATAAGTATAATAATTTTTTGCGTTTCTGTCAATGTAGGAATCGAAATCGTTCTTATTGAAATGTTTTATCAAAAGATAGGACCAGCCATTTCACATAATACGGTTTATAATTTTTAATCTCTATATTTTGCCGAAACCAATTTGTCTGAAGTGAGTATAAACACGCGGGTATCAGATATGCGTATTTTGCATATCGATACCCCTGCGCGTTTATTGGAGCGCGAGCGGAGCAAGAGGTCTGGGAGACCTCTGGTCAGCGCGGACCGTAGTGGAACGGAGACCATGAAGGACAAATCGTTTTCGGCAAATTATAAGACCATAAAAATTACAAACCAATGCTTGAAAAAAACGGTTGTTCGATTATAATGTAATTTTGAAATAGTATAACTATTGAGGATTAAAGCAAGAAAGGATGTAGCAGATGGATAAGTACGATGGAAGCCAGATTGTCATATTGGAGGGATTGGAAGCGGTCAGAAAGCGGCCGGGTATGTATATTGGAAGTACCGGAACGCGGGGGCTGCATCATTTGATATGGGAAATATTGGATAATGGAATTGATGAGCATCTGGCAGGGTACTGTACGCAGCTGGGGATTACCTTGACGCGAGATGGCGGTGTCGTGATCGAAGACAATGGGCGAGGAGTTCCGGTGGATATCCATCCGACAAAGAAAATTCCGACCGTGCGAGTGGTTTACACCATTTTGCATGCCGGAGGAAAATTTAACAACAGTGTCTATAAAGTGTCCGGAGGTCTGCACGGTGTCGGAGCTTCGGTTGTCAATGCCCTTTCGAAGAGCATGATCGTGGAAGTGAAAAAAGACGGAAAAATTTACCGCGATGAATATAAAGATGGAGGAAAACCGGTTGTCAAGCTGGAAAATGGACTGCTTCCGGTGGTCGGAAAATGCAATAAAAGCGATACCGGGACAAAAGTGACCTTTATCCGGATGATACCATTTTTGAGACGGTTGAGTTTAAACCGGAGACGATAAAAAGAAATTAAAAGAAATTGCGTATTTGAATAAAAATCTCAAAATCGTATTTAAGGACGAGCATACCGGAGAGACGATGACATTTTGGAAGAATATGGAATTCAAAGTTACGTCGGTTATATTAACCGCGATGCGACGCTTTTGCACAAAGATGTTATTTATGTCGAAGGGACCAGCGGAGATATTGAGGTGGAAGTGGCGTTCCAATACACCGCTTCGTTCAGCGAACAGATCAATTCGTATTGTAACCGAATCAATGTAACCGATGGTGGGACCCTTGTCACAGGATTTAAAATGGCACTTACCCGTGTTATGAATCAGTACGCGAGAGAACTTGGTTATCTGAAAAATAATGAAGAGAATTACGATGGAAAAGACATCCGAAATGGTTTGGTGGCGATCGTCTCCATCAAGCACCCGGATCCGCAGTTTGAGAGCCAGACAAAAAATAAATTGGGAAATACCGATGCGAAGACGGCAGTAGACGAAGTGTTCAGCCAGGAAGTGCAGCGTTATTTTGATAAAAATGTCGAAGTGTTAAAGAGTATATTGGATAATGTAAGAAAATCTTACAAGGCACGTACGGCAAGTGATAAAGCGCGACGCTCTGTATTGAAAGAATTGATGAATGTAGATACGAAGAGCAAACTTGCTGCCTGCACGTCTAAGAAAGCAGAAGAATGTGAGATTTACATTGTCGAGGGAGATTCTGCCGGTGGTACGGTAAAACCGCGAGAAACCGAAGAACGCAGGCAGTGCTTCCACTGCGGGGAAAAAATTTTGAATGTGGAAAAAGCGCCTCTTGAGAAAATTCTATTAAATAATGAAATCAAATCGATGATCGCATCCTTTGGCTGCGGCATCGGAGACGATTTTGACATCAAAAAACTGCGCTACGATAAGATTATCATATTGACAGATGCCGATGTTGATGGCGCACATATCAGTACGCTGCTTCTGACATTTTTCTATCGTTTTATGCCGGAACTGATCTATCAGGGAAGGTGTACCGCGGACTTCCGCCGCTGTATAAAGTCGATTACGAAGATACCGAGAAGCGGAAAAAGGTGAAAAAGAGCGAATATTTATTCAATGACTTTGAATTGGAAAAATTTAGAAAAACCGGCAAAAGATCAATGCCCTCCAGCGTTACAAAGGTCTGGGGAGATGGACGACAAGCAGTTGTGGGAGACGACATTGGATCCTGACAGCCGTATATTGGCACAGATTTCCATCAGTGATACCGTAGAAGCTGACGAAGTGACGGACATTCTCATGGGAAGCAATGTTCCGCCGAGACGACAGTTTATTATGGAAGAAGCAAAAAGTGCCAATGTGGACATTTAAGGACTTGGAGGAAAGAGCATGAGCCAGGATAATATTATACAATTGGATTTTTCGGAAGAAATGAAGACTTCTTACCGTGATTATGCGGTAAGTGTTATACGTGCGCGTGCCCTGCCGGATGTGCGGGATGGTTTGAAACCGGTACAGCGCAGAATTTTATATGCGATGAAAGAACTGGGATTGTCGCCGGACAAGCCACATCGAAAAAAGTGCCCGTATCGTCGGAGATACAATGGGTAAATATCATCCGCATGGAGATAGTTCGATCTACGATGCCCTTGTGCATATGACCGAAGAGTATTCCTTAAATCTTCCGCTTGTTGACGGGCATGGAAACTTCGGCTCCATCGATGGAGATGGGGCAGCAGCCATGCGATATACGGAAGCACGTTTGTCACCGGCAGCGAGGACGATGCTTGATAATCTCGAAAAGGTCTGGTTGAGTTTGACCCGAACTTTGACGAAAGTGAAAAAAAGAGCCACAGGTTCTTCCTGCTATGGTGCCAAACCTTTTGATCAATGGAACGACCGGAATCGCCGTCGGCATGGCGACCAACATCCCGACACACAATCCGGGCGAAGTGATCGATGCCGTAATTGCGTGTATGGACCGTCCGGGAATTTCCGTGCAGAAATTGATGGACTATATTCCGGGACCGGATTTCCCGACGGAGGAATCATTACGAATGCCAGCGAGCTCGCAAACATCTATGAAACCGGAGAAGGAAAGATCAAAGTGCGTGCCAAGACCGTCATTGAAAAAGGAGACAATGGCCGTACGAACATTGTGATCACCGAGATTCCGTATACTGTTTCCGGCAATAAGACGAAACTTGTGGAGAGTATCTCCGGACTGATGAAAGACAAAGTATTTGATGAAATTTATGATGTGCAGGATGTCTCGTCCAAAGAGGGAATCCGTATCGTTATCGAAGTGAAAAAAGACCGCGATGTGCAGAATCTGTTAAATGGTTTGTACAAAAAACACAGATGGAAGACACGTACGGGGTAAATCTGCTGGCGATCCGCGATGGGGAACCACATACGTTTAATCTGAAAAGTATGATTGAAGAGTTTATCCTGTTTCAGGAAGACTTGTATACCAAAGAGTATAAATTTTTTGTGTGCAAAGGCGAAAAAACGTCTGGAAGTCGTAGCCGGACTGATGAAAGCGACCGATGTCATTGATCTTATCATTGAGATCCTTCGTGGAAGTTCTTCGGTGAAACAGGCAAAAAGCTGTTTGATCGAGGGAAAGACCGAAGGAATCCGCTTCAAGACAGAAGGGGCCGAAGAACAGGCAAAGACGCTTTTGTTTACGGAAATTCAGGCGGATGCGATCCTTTCCATGCAATTGAGCAAGTTAATAGGACTTGAGATTTTGAAGTTGCACGAGGAAAATGAAACGCTTCTTAAAAATATTGAAGAATACGAAAAATCCTTTCCGATACGAAAGAATTGTACAAAGTGATAAAGACAAGACTTCGCAGCTACAAAAAATGTTTGCAAGAGAGCGGCGCACGGAACTTACCGATGATGTGGCAAAGGCTTATGTCGAAGAAGTGAAAGTGGAAGATGTGTGCATCTGTCTTGATCGTTTTGGATATGCCAAATGTCTGGATGCGGCCGCATTTGGGCGTGCCAGTGACGACGCAAAGAAAGAATTTGCACAAGTCGTTATGATGAAAAGTACCGACAAATTGTGCTTGTTTACCAATAAAGGAAATATGCATCAGATCAAATGCGACAAGATCCCGCGCTGCAAGATGCGTGATAAGGGAACATTGGTCCACAATCTGTGCAAAATGACAAACGACGAAGATGCCCTTTTGTATATCAGTTTTGAGCAGTTATTTGAATCCATGCTCTTCTTCTCGACAAAGAGTGGTTTTGTGAAACTGGTTTCCGGGGCGGAATTCGAAACCAATCGTCTGCAGGTGGCGGCGACAAAGCTGGATGAAGGCGATGAAGTCAGCGGTGTGACGGCATTATCGGCAGCAGATATCCTGGCTGGCGGAAAGAAAGTAATCCTCTTGACGAAAAAAAAGGATTGTCGCTGGGATTCCCATTGGAGGAAGTGAGCGAATTTAAGAAGACAAGCCGAGGTGTCAAAGGAATTGCGCTGGAAAAGGAAGATACGATAGTGCATTCTACAATTGTAGATCTTACGCAGGAAACGTTTGAATACGACGGAAAAACGTTGGATGCCAGGCATGTAAGGAACCGTAAACGTGCAGCCAAAGGGCAAAAAGCAAATTTGGAATGGAAAGGATGATCATCAGATGTTAAATCAGTTTTCTAGAACGCAGCTGCTTCTCGGCGAAGAAGCAATGGAAAAACTGAAAAACAGCCGGGTTGCCGTATTTGGCATCGGAGGTGTCGGCGGCTATGTCTGTGAGGCACTGGTGCGGAGTGGGGTCGGTGCTTTTGACTTGATTGACGATGATAAGGTGTGTCTTACCAATCTGAACCGCCAGATTATCGCAACGAGAAAAACGGTAGGAAAATATAAAACCGAAGTGATGAAAGAACGTATGCTTGATATCAATCCAGATGTCGATGTGCGGATTCATAATTGTTTCTTTCTACCGGAAAATTCCGATGATTTTCCATTTGAAGAATACGATTACATCGTGGATGCGGTGGACACTGTGACGGCAAAGATTGAACTCATCATGAAAGCAAAAGAAAAAAATGTACCGATCATGAGCAGCATGGGAGCCGGAAATAAATTGGACGCCAGCCGTTTTCAGGTGGCAGATATTTACAAGACGAAAGTCTGTCCGCTGGCGAAGGTGATGCGCCGTGAATTGAAAAAACGCCGGGTGAAAAAAATTAAAAGTGGTTTATTCGGACGAACTTCCAACGAGACCGATTGAAGATATGAGCATCAGCTGCCGGACGCACTGCATCTGTCCGCCGGGGGCAAAACATAAATGCACCGAGCGGCGTGATATCCCGGGAAGTGTCGCCTTTGTGCCATCGGTAGCGGGTCTTATCATCGCCGGAGAAGTTGTGAAAGACTTATGTACAATTTAGCATTGTGAAATCGAAGAAAATTGTGTATAATAGGAAACAGATAGAATGTTTTCGTGGTACCTGCAGGAGAATCTGAGGAACGGAGGAAGGATATGATCGACAATAAAAAGGTTCTTGCGATTATCCCTGCCCGCGGGGGAAGCAAGGGGATTCGAGAAAAATGTAAAAGCGATATCAGGAAAGCCGATGATCCAATATACGATTGAAGCGGCGAAAGACTGCGAATATATTGATAAAGTGATTGTTTCTACCGAAGACGAAGAAATCGCAGATATTTCTATGCGTGCAGGAGCGATCGTTCCTTTCTCGCGCCCGGAAGAACTGGCTACAGACGAGGCCAAGATAATCGATGTCGTTATGCATGCAGTCGAATTTTATGAGCGCAAAGCGGAACATTTTGACATTATTGTCCTTCTTCAGCCGACAAGTCCGCTGCGAAATGCGGAAGACGTGACAAAGGCTTTGGAATATTTTATCCGAAAAGAGCAGAAATCGCTGGTAAGCGTCTCGGAAGTATCGGAGTCACCCATTTTTATGCGTTCCTTTAACAAAGAAAATGAATTGGAAAAAATTGTATCTGAAGACGACGATGTGCGCGGTCAGGACATGAAGAGATATTATCGCATTAATGGGGCGATTTATATAAACAAAGCTTCGGAATTAAATCCGCAGACCAGTTTCAATGACAATCAAATGGGGTATGTGCTTACGAAAGAGCATGGGATTGATGTCGATGAGCCACAGGATCTGGTCGTGGCGGAATACTATCTGTCACAGGCATGCGACGGAGAATTTTTGTCTTTTATTGTTTACTAATTCGTAGAGAGTGCCGATATATAATGTAAGAATTATCGCAGTGAAAGGGGCGAAAAAAGGATGCAGAACGGAAAATCAAAAAAGAAATATTATGGGATCGTGGGGGCAGTGACGTTCGCTGCTCTTTTTTTCCATTTTATAAACGAAGCATCGAGCGAAGCTAAAAAGAAAATTCAGCCGAAAAAGATCACGGCAGAGGCTTCGGTTCAAATGACAAAAGGGGAGAAAGAGACACTTTCTTATCGGGTAAAACCGAAGAAAACAACAAATAAAAAGTGATATTTTCATCTTCCAATAAGAAAATCGTTACCGTCAGTAAAACGGGTGCTCTTCAGGCAAAAAGTGAAGGAACCGCGACGATTACGATTCGTTCGAAGGCAAAAACAGATTAAAAAGAAAGTAAAAATAAGTGTGGCGGCACCAAAGAAGATTCAAAGGACACTTCCGGTCACAGTACCGAAAACAATGCAGCCGCAAACGGCGGTGCAGACGGCATTGGACGAACTGGAAATGAGTGCCTTGTCTGCCAATACTTCAATCACAAAGATTACATTGGACCGCACCTATATCAAGTTGGCGGCCGGCGAAAGTGACCGCTTGACAGCGACGGTATTTCCGGTAACTTCCACAGAAAAATTGACATGGAACTGTGATTTCTTTGGCGGTATCAATGTCTATCAGGACGGACGTATATTTATCACCGAAGATACGCCGGTTGGTCCGACGGCGACGATTACGGTCTTTTCCGGAAAAGTATCCGCGACCTGTCAGATTGTTGTGGTTCAGGGACCGTGTCAACACGTCTGGGGAAACTGGGCAATTGTTGAAAATCCGAAATGTACGAAAGAGGGACTGCGTCGTTCCATTTGTACAAAGTGTTCGAAAGTACGGAAGAGCCTGTGGCTGCGACCGGACACAGCTGGCTTAGCAAAACAGTAACGGATGCGACCTGCGATGCCGTGGGTGAGCGCGAAGATACCTGTCAGAACTGTGGCGAGAAAAAGAGAGAAGTGATTCCTGCAAAGGGACATGACTGGGCTTCAAAGGGTACGATCAAGACCGAGCCGACTTGTACAAAAGCCGGTGAAATGGAATATGTTTGTAACATCTGCAAAAGACAAAGACAGAGCCGATCCCGGCAAACGGCCATTCATGGGATCTCGGCGAGATTACAAAAAGTCCGACCTGTACGGTGGCAGGCGTGAGAACCTATCATTGTACGGTGGATGGATGTGCCGGTACGAAGAAGGAAACCATCGAGGCGACCGGTCATACATGGACTTACGGTGAAATTACCGAAGAACCGGGATGTACGACGAGAGGGAAACGACTTTCTACCTGCCTTACCTGCGGTGCAAACAGCACGGTAACACTGGAAGCGCTCGGACACACTTGGGATGCCGGTGTGGTGTCAAAAGAACCGACTTGTACAATCAGCGGTGTACGTGTTTATACTTGCCAGGTCTGTGGAGGCACGAAAAAGAAAATATCGCACCGCTTGGACATGATCTGGGTGACTACGTGACAGATAAAGAAGCAACTTGTGAAGAATCCGGAAAACAGTCCAAACATTGTAAACGAACGGGCTGTACGTATCGGACGGATATTCGTACGATCAAAGCATTGGGCCATGACTGGGATGCCGGCGTGGTGACAAAGAACCCGGATTGTTACAATATGGGACAATTAACACAGACATGTCAACGGCCGGGGTGTACTAAGACACGGCGAAGTAGCACACCGAAGCTGGAGCATCAGTTTGAAAACGTGGTTCTTCGTGAGCCGACATGTACGACAAATGGAAAACGATGTGATAAGTGTAAACTTTGCAATAAGACAAAAAATGAAGTGATGATTCCGGCAACCGGCCACAATTGGAAAAGTGGATGCGGATACGGTGGATCCGACGTGTACCAAGGACGGTTCGGCACATTATAAGTGCATCAATACGTATACGAAAGATGGAAAAACATTGACATGTGGTGCCGACAAGATTGAAATTCTGGATGCGACCGGCCACAATTATAGCAGTACATATACCATAGACAAAAAGCCGGGTTGTGTGACAAAAGGAGTACAGACAAAGCATTGTACAAATACTTATAAAAATGCCGCAGGAAATGTGGTGGCATGCACAAGTACAACCGATGCCCAGAGCATTGCCCCGACCGGTCATTCCTTTGGCGGCTGGACGCAGACACTTTGCCCCAAGTCACGGAATCTCCGGACTGGAACAGAGAACGTGCTCGGTTTGCAAGGAGGTGCAGGAAAGAACCGTCAATAGCGGACACAGTTATACGGCAGATGGAAAATGTAATTCCTGCAGCAAGAGTTTCACGTTTGTGAAGACGACAGCAAAAGATTGGGATTACGTGACAGACGATACGGCGAAAACCATTCTTTTGAAAAAATACACCGGTACCAATACGGCGATAGAAATTCCGGCGAAAATGGATGCCACGGTCAGCGGAGTTACCTCTTCTTATCAGGTGGTATTTGCCGGTCATTATGAGGACCGCACCAAAGCCGGAGTATTTGCTTCCAATAAGAAAGTACAGATTCAAGCGGTTACATTCGAAAACGGAGTGCAGATCGACAACATGGATTATATGTTCTCAGGCTGTGAATCTTTGGAAGTGATATCCAATATTCCTTCGACGGTAACGAGCATGCTTGGAACATTTAAGAATTGCACCAGTCTTTGCACCGTTTCCGCACTCCCGGCAAACGTGGAAAATCTTTCCAATACTTTTGAGTGATGCGAAAGCATGGAGACGGCACCGGCAATCCCGGATGATGTAACAAGTTTGTATGCGACCTTGAAGAAATGCTGCAGTCTTGCTGCATCACCGACAATTCCGTCTAAACTTACCAATATGGATTGGACATTCAGTGGTTGTGCAAGCATTACGGCGGCACCGGCACTTCCGGATACGGTCACATCAATGACCAATACGTTTGAGGGATGTAAAAATCTTCTTGATATTCCGGCAAATATTCCGGAGGGCGTCAAGAAACTTACAATGACATTTTATGACTGCGATGCATTGAAATGATCCCGGTTCTTCCGAACACGATTGAAGAGATGGAATATACATTTAAAAACTGCGATAATCTGAGTTATGCGGCGGGACTTCCGAAGAATCTCATACGAAGTGTAGGAGTGTTTGACGGTTGTGACAAATACGAAGCATAAGACAGGTAAAAAGATAGAAAAAGGGAAGTGACACCGATGAGAATTATTCTCAGGTACTGCTTCCCTTTTTCTGGTTACAACCACATTGTAATTCTAAACTTTTACACACAAGAGCATATTTTGTGATTCAAAATCACAAGAAACTCTTTCATCTATAAAAATTAGTCATTAAATTCGATTAAACTTTGTTACGTTTGCTGCCTGTGGACCTTTTCTCCGTTGACAACTTCAAATTCGACTTTGTCGCCTTTGTCTAATACTTTGAAACCGTCCATCTGTAAAGCAGAAAAGTGAACAAATACGTCGTTTCCTTCTTCATCAGAGATGAAACCAAATCCTTTTTAGCATTAAACCATTTAACTGTACCTTTCATGTTTTTTGCCTCCTAAAACTATAAATAATTGATACTCCCTTACAATACCACATCTGGATATAAAAGTCAAAGAAAAGTTGTAGCAATTTTGCTGCGTTTTATTATCATAAATATGCCCCTTATTTTTCCACTTCGGGGCCGCTTGCGCTTAGAGAACGCTCGCAGTGGTGCATGAGGACAAAAACGTCCTCTAAGCACCGGCGGCGTCCTAAATCCCTCGTTGGGAAAACAAGGGACACATTATGATTAAGACAAGACCACAGCAAAAAAAAGGGCTAGGGGAAAGGCTAGTCACACGGTCGTATGGTCTGACTTGAAAAAGTAAATTCCAGTGCAAAAGTAAATTCCATCGGCTTTTAAAATTTTGCTGATTTTGCAGGGAGATTTTTTAACAAAATCTCCTGCTTTCTGTTATAATTAAGCTAGCTTATCGAAATTTTGTTGTTTTTATGGCATGAAAAACAGGCTACTATAAATGCTGCTTCTTTGTATGCCGGTAATTCCAGTTTCTAATTCTTCTGGTCACCAAATTCAGAGCCACGGTCGGTTAAGATATTTTCAAAAACAGATGTAAATTCATACGTTCCCATACGTTTTTCCAAACGGTCAAATACAGCGCGGACAGCACCTTTTGTGCACCGGTTAATAAGAAATGCAAGAAACAGTTTTTCCTCTGTAAAGATCATGGTTAACAGTGTTTTCTGGGAGTCCCTTGATGACTTTACTGTGTCCATTTGTACATAAGAATTTAATTCCATAGAACAGAAGTCTGCATAGGTTCTGTTGGTAAACACTTTGCGGTCTTTGATCTGTGTTTTGTGGCACTTTCTTGGTTTAAATTTTGCCTGCCTTTTCAGATCTACATTTCTGGCTGTGAACAGTCCTTTATCGATGTATGTATACATGGAACGGACAGACATATCAAGCTCCGGATGATTGATCAGGATCTGATAGGGTGACTGTCCCTGAGCGATCAACGGAGTAATGATCTGATCTTTTTGGTGCAGCTGATGCCTGGTCATATTTATTCCGGCACGGGAACTGCTTAATAATTCACGGTACTTACGGTCTGCAAAGCGGGCATCATAGCGATATTTATGGGCAATAGTACAATGATTGATTTTCATTGGACAACCATTGCATACATAAGGTGCCCTATCAAGTCTGCTGCACCGTTCCTTTTCGAAATCCTTACAGGTCTGGTTGCAGGTTGGACAGGATGTGCATTTGACACCGCAGAGAATGATTTTTCCACAGGCGTTTGTTTTTTTACAGTGATAGCGGTGTACACAAAAGTTTTTGGCATTATAGAAAGTTCCTTTGTGGTACCAGTCAGAAAGACGTCGTGATCTAACCTCTTTTGAGATGGTTGTAGGATCTTTACAAAGGAATGCCGCAATGTCTTTAAAAGTTGCACCCTTGGATAATTCGTTTTCGATGTAGATACGGTCATTAAGTGTCAAATGTTTTTGGTTTCCAGGGATATATTTACTCATGATAATTCTCCTTCTACTGCTGTCAGAAGGAATTATTACAATAGCACTGATGTATGAAAGAGTAAATATCTACTGTGCAGGACTGAATTCCACCGACCCGTGGGAAAGTGGAATTTAAAATTTCATTTTAGTATTTACCAACATGATACATTTTCTATTTGAAATCTCACCCAAAATGTAGTACAATATAAACAACTATGTATTTGCCGTTTGTCAGGCAGGCATAAGAGGAACAAGAAAAGAAGATATGTCACATCCGGTGACAGGAAATGAGGTTAAAATGAGCGACAAGTTACGTGTAGGTATCCTTGGTGGTACAGGAATGGTAGGACAGAGATTTATCTCCCTTTTGGAGAATCATCCATGGTTTGAGGTTGTTGTAATTGCAGCAAGCCCACGAAGTGCAGGGAAGACATACGAAGAAGCTGTTGGTGGACGTTGGAAAATGCAGACTCCGATGCCGGAAGCAGTGAAAAAATTGTCGTTAAAAATGTAAATGAAGTAGAGAATGTCAGCAAAGATGTTGACTTTGTATTTAGTGCTGTAGATATGACAAAAGAAGAAATCAAAAAGATCGAGGAAGAGTATGCAAAGACAGAAACTCCGGTTGTATCCAATAACAGCGCACACCGCTGGACACCAGATGTACCAATGATCGTACCGGAGATCAATCCGGAACATCTTGAAGTCATTGAAAGCCAGAAGAAACGTCTTGGTACAAAAAGAGGTTTTGTATGTGTAAAACCAAACTGCTCGATCCAGAGTTATGCGCCGGCACTTACTGCTTGGAGAAAATTTGAGCCTACAGTTGTAGTAGCAACAACATATCAGGCAATTTCCGGAGCCGGAAAGACATTTAAAGACTGGCCGGAGATGGAACACAATATCATCCCTTACATCGGCGGAGAAGAAGAGAAGAGTGAGCAGGAGCCACTTCGTCTCTGGGGTAAAGTGGTAGATGGAAAGATCGAAAAAGCACAGACACCATTGATCACCAGCCAATGTATCCGTGTACCTGTATTGGACGGACATACCGCAGCCGCTTTCGTTAATTTCAAACAGAAACCGACGAAAGAAGAATTGATTCAAGCATTGGTAGAGTTCAAGGGAGCACCTCAGGAATTGAATCTTCCAAGTGCACCAAAACAGTTTATCCAGTATTTGGAAGAAGATGACCGCCCACAGGTTGCTTTGGATGTAAATTATCAAAATGGATTTGGAGTAAGCATCGGACGTCTTAGAGAAGATTCTTACTTTGATTGGAAATTTGTAGGCTTGTCCCACAATACAGTACGTGGTGCTGCAGGTGGAGCTGTTCTTATGGCAGAACTTTTGAAAGCAAAGGTTATATTTCAGCCAAATAATCAGATACCTATACGAAAAGGAGGTTTATCATGGATAAGTATCGTATTCTTGTAAAAGGAATCGTTCAGTGCCAGAATCACTATCTTGTAGTAGAAAAATGGTACGACGATCGTATATTTGATCCCTATCAGTGGGAATTTATCGATGGAACCATTGAATTTTCAGAGACACCGGAAAAGGCTGTACAGCGCGTGGTGGAAGAAAAGACAGGATTGTCGGTTCTGGTAGATAAACCTCTATATACATGGGGATTTACCGTTGGAGAAGTCTGCAGTGTCGGAATTGCCTTTGAATGTACTTCCCAGTCAGAGGAAGTGATTCTGGCAGAAGATCTGAATGATTTTAAGTGGGTGACAAAAGAAGAACTTTCGGAAGTCATCACCAATCAGGCAGTGTTAAAAGACATTGAAAAAGCGGGGCTGACAAATCAGTTTACGCTCGATGATTTTGGAAAGGTGGACTTGTTTATTGAACCTATGGATTAAAAATGGACATATTGTGGATCCGGCGACCGGAAGAGATGAAGTCGGAGACGTGTATGTCGTAGATGGAAAAATAGCAGATGCGATGACCGGTGAGTATGAAACAATAGATGCTTCCGGAAAATATGTGATGCCGGGATTTGTGGATCTTCATGTGCATTTGCGTGAACCGGGATTTGAGTACAAAGAGACGATCAAAACGGGAACAATGGCAGCGGCAAAAGGCGGATTTACCGGAGTATGTCCGATGCCAAATACCAAGCCGGCGACGGACTCCCCGGAGCGGATCCGGAAAGTTTTGGAAATTGCAGAGAAAGACAGTCCGATTCATGTATATCCGGTAGGAGCTGTGACGGTCGGACAAGCCGGGGAAACGGTAACCGATATCGAAGGCATGGTAAAAGCCGGAGCAAAAGCAATCAGTGAAGACGGTAAGAGTGTGATGAATGCAGCCGTTTATGAAAAAGCGATGAAAGAAGCAGCACGCCTTGGCATCCCTGTGATGGCGCATTGTGAAGATAAAAACCTGGTAGGAAAAGGGGCAATGAATGCAGGAAAAGCGGCAGAGCGTCTTGGAATCCCGGGAATTACCAATGCGGTGGAAGATGTGATCGTAGCAAGAGATATTTTACTTGCGAAGGAGACAGGGGCAAAATTGCATTTGTGCCACTGCTCGACGGCAGACAGTGTTACCATGATTCAGAAGGCAAAGGAAGACGGTGTATGCGTCAGTGGAGAAGTGTGTCCGCATCATTTTTCCATGACAGAGGATGATATTCTCGAAGATGATGCAAACTATAAGATGAATCCGCCTCTTCGTACGGCGGCAGATGTGGAGCGCTTGAAAGAGGGATTGAAAGAAGGCATTTTGGAGGCCATTTCGACAGATCACGCGCCACATGGAGAAGAAGAGAAAAAGAAATCAATCGCTGAGGCACCATTTGGTATCGTAGGTTCTGAGACGGCATTTGCACTTGCAGTCACAGAACTGGTAAAAAAAGGATATCTTACGATGTCAGGCCTGGTGGAGCGCATGAGTGTGAACCCATGTCGTATCCTTGGCGTGGAGGGCGGTTCTTTGGCAGTCGGAAAACCTGCGGACATTACGATTGCGGAGATTGACAAGGAATATGCCATTGATAAAAATACATTTGTTTCCAAAGGAAAAAATACGCCGTTCGATGGAAAAAAAGTGTATGGAAAGATTGAATATACCATCGTAGATGGGGCAGTTGCCTATCCGTTTGCGTAGAACGAAGGAGGAGAATAACACATGATTAACCAGCTGGTTAAGAAAATCAAAGAAATGGAAGCTCCGATCGTAGTTGGACTGGATCAATGTGGAATTATATTCCGCAGCATATTCAGAAAAAAGCGGTCGATGAAATGGGCGAGACATTGGAAGCGGCAGCAGAAGCAGTTTGGCAGTACAATAAAGGAATTGTTGATGCTATCTGCGATATCGTTCCGGCAGTAAAACCGCAGATTGCCATGTATGAGCAGTTTGGAATCCGGGACTTGCGGCTTTTAAGAAAACGGTAGATTATTGTAAGCAAAAAGGATTGATCGTGATCGGAGATGTAAAGCGCGGTGATATCGGCTCTACTTCAGCCGCTTATGCGACCGGTCATATCGGAAAAGTGCAGATCGGAAATACAAAGATCGCACCATTTGATGAGGATTTTATTACCGTAAATCCATATCTTGGAACCGATGGAATCAAACCATTTGTGGATGTTTGTAAAGAAGAGAAAAAGGATTGTTCATACTGGTAAAAACTTCCAATCCTTCAAGCGGAGAGTTTCAGGATCAGAAAATTGATGGCAAGCCATTGTATGAAATGGTTGGCGAACATGTAGCAAAATGGGGCGCTGACTGCATGGGTGACAGTTACAGTTATATCGGTGCTGTCGTAGGAGCAACTTATCCGGAAATGGGAAAAGTGCTTCGTAAAGTCATGCCAAAAGCATATATTCTCGTACCTGGTTACGGGGCGCAGGGCGGAACCGCCAAAGACCTGGCACCATATTTTAACGAAGACGGACTTGGCGCGATCGTCAATTCCTCTCGTGGAATCATTGCAGCATACAAGCAGCCTGCTTACGCTTCTTATGGAGAAGAGGGCTATGCAGAGGCATCGAGAGCAGCAGCGATTGCGATGAAAGAGGAGCTGGCAACGATATTTTAACAAATAACCCCAAAAAAGGAGAAAGAAAATGAAAAAATCAGCAAATTACTGGCACTTGCTCTGTGCCTGACATTAACAATCGGCAGTCTTGCCGGATGTGCAAAGAGTGAAAAGACGTGATCAAGAATTCCGTTTCAAAGATCAACAATGCAAAGAATTTTGAGATGGATGCTTCCATGGGCGGCAAGATGACGATCGCAGTAGCAGGTACTTCTCAGGATGCCGATATGGATATGAAGATGAATGTAGTCTCTTTCCAGGATCCGTTGAAGGCAAAAACGACGGCGACGATAACTTCAGCCGGAGTATCTACAACGACAGAGACTTATATGCAGAAAGATGGAAATGACCTTGTTGTATATACAAAAGCAAATGACACATGGACGAAGACAAAGATGGAAAATGCCGTTGATATCATGCAGTCTTCCGGGGATATGTCAAAACAGCTGTCAGAAGACAGTTCCAAATATGTAAAGAAAGACGATCAGATAGAAAATGATAAGACATATGCGGTATATGAATATACGGTAAGTGCCAAAGATAATCAGGAGATGATGGAAAACTGATGTCTTCCCTGACCGGCGGTCTGGGTGCAATGATGCAGGAAAAGGAAGTCAAAGAAATTCTTGATACAATCATTAAAAATATGGGGGATATCAAGATGACGATCTGGTTTGACAGTGACGATGAGAATATCTACAAGATCACATATTCTATGACGGATATGATGAACAAAGTAATGGATGCCATTATTTCCAAAATGAAGGAAAGTGCAGCTTCGGATAAGAGCGATGATTCCGTGGATCTTTCCAGTGCGCTTGCTGATGCGAAGATCACAGTGAAAGACATGAATATGACATGTGTTTATAAAAACATAGATTCTGCCGCAGATTTTGAAATTCCAAAAGATGCATTGGATGCAAAAGAGCAATAGTTTATAAAAAAAAAAGAAGAGAGGTTTGACTTATGAGTAAAGTGAAATGTCTCTGCAATGTCCGGGAGTCAGTTATGCTGGCTCCCGGGGTGTTTAGTCTGTGGATAGATGCCCCTGAGATTGCAGAATCTGCTGCGCCGGGACAATTTGTATCAATCTATACAAAGAGTGAAGCGCGACTGCTTCCACGTCCCATCAGTATATGTGAAATTAACCGCGGGGAAAAGATGATGCGTTTTGTATACCGCGTGGTTGGCGAAGGAACGGAAGAATTTTCGAAACTTTCTTCCGGTGATAAGATTGAGGTGCTTGGCCCTTTGGGAAATGGATTCCCGATTCCGGAAAAGAAAGCAATCCTGATCGGCGGAGGAATCGGTATCCCACCAATGCTTGCGCTTGCCAAAGCATGCAAAGAGCGTCCGACTGTCGTACTTGGATACCGCGATGCCACGTTATTTTTGAAAGAAGAATTTGATAAAGTGGCCGATGTCGTTATCGCGACAGACGACGGAAGCGTGGGAACTCACGGAACGGTTATCGATGCCATGAAAGAAAAAAAATCTTACGGCAGATGTTATTTGTGCCTGTGGTCCAATGCCAATGCTCCGCGGAGTAAAGGCATACGGTCTGGAAAACGAAATCGAAACGTATGTATCCATGGAAGAGCGAATGGCTTGTGGAATCGGTGCCTGTCTTGGCTGTGTATGCCAGTCAACAGAGGTAGATTCCCATTCTAACGTGCACAATAAGCGTGTATGTAAGGATGGACCGGTTTTTCTTTCTACGGAAGTAGAATTATAGAATTACGCACATAGCAGAAATGGAGGACGAAAAATGAGTCTGGAAGTAAATTTTGCCGGAATCACATTCAAAAATCCTGTGACGACAGCTTCAGGGACGTTTGGCTCCGGTATGGAATATAGCGAATTTGTGGATCTTGAAAAACTGGGCGCAGTGACGACAAAAGGGGTTGCCAATGTACCATGGGCAGGAAATCCGACACCTCGTATCGCTGAGACAAAAAGCGGAATGCTCAATGCGATTGGATTGCAAAATCCGGGAATTGAAACATTTATCCAACGAGAGCTCGCTTTTCTACACGAGAAGAATGCAAGGATTATTGTAAATGTGTGCGGCCATTCGGAAGAAGAATATCTGGCAGTTGTGGAACGGCTTGCCTCAGAGGATGTCGACATGCTGGAGATCAATATTTCCTGTCCAAATGTAAAGGCAGGCGGTATTACCTTTGGCCAGGATCCGAAATGTGCTGAGGATATCACGAAAAAGGTAAAAGCAATTGCAAAGCAGCCGGTTATCATGAAACTCAGCCCGAATGTAACGAGTATCGCGGAGATGGCGAAGGCGGTGGAAGCCGGCGGAGCCGATGGCGTTTCCTTGATCAATACGCTCACTGGCATGAAGATTGATGTCGCAAGAAAGACATTTGCCCTTGCCAATAAAACGGGCGGTATGTCCGGCCCATGCGTGAAACCGGTTGCGGTGCGTATGGTATATGAAGTGGCAAATGCGGTCAATATCCCAATCCTCGGAATGGGCGGAATCCAAAATACGGAAGATGCTCTCGAGTTTTTGATGGCAGGTGCTACGATGGTAGCGGTCGGAACCGCGAATTTCTTTAATCCGTATGCGACGTCAGAAATTATAGATGGATTGGAAGATTATGTAAAGAAAGAAAACCTTTCCGGAATACAGGATATTATCGGAATTGTGAATCGATGATTTATTCATTGGAGAAAAGAGGAGAAGGCTATGATAAAAGTTTTTTAGTGGAAGACGAAGTTATCATACGAGAAAGTGTCAAAAACAGTATTGATTGGGAAAAAGAAGGTTATGAATTTGCAGGAGAGGCAAGTGATGGGGAACTTGCCCTTCCTCTGATTCTTGAAGAAAAGCCGGACATAGTGATTACGGATATACGTATGCCATTTATGGATGGATTGGAATTAAGCCGTATTGTAAAAGAAAAGTTACCGGATACGAAAATCATCATACTTAGTGGGTATGATGATTTTGGTTATGCCAAAGAAGCCATTAAAATTGGAGTGACAGAATATCTGTTAAAGCCGGTTTCTGCCGCTGTGCTATTGGAACATTTGCAAGAGGTGGCGGATAAAATTCAAAAACAACAAGATGAAAAGGAAATGCTCCTGGTTTATCAACAGGAAATGCAGGAAAATGAGAAACTGATTAAGACTAAATTTTTACGTGAATTGTTTTCAGAGGAAATATCATTAGCGGATGCGTTGGAAAAGGGAAAACGATTTGACATTGATTTGAGTGCAAGATTTTTTCAAATTTTATTATTTAAATATTTGCAAGATAATGTTTCCTTGCAGTTATTTGAAGAAGTAGAAGAATGTGAAGATAAAAAAGACGGAATTTATGTTTTTGAGCGCGGAATTGAGGATTGGGCATTTTGATTACGTCGTCGAATGATTTTATCGAAGAAAAAACAGCAAAATTAAAAAATAAATTAGAGAATATTTCCCAAAAGTATAGTGAACTAGATTTTTTGGTGGAATTGGTGGAGTGGTGCCACGGATTCGAGAATTGAAAAAAGTCGTTTCAAGATGCAGACCTTGCTTTTGCAGCAAGATTTGTGAAAAATCCGAATCAGATCATTTGCAAAAAGGACTTACATCCGGTGAATCAAGATGATGAATTTGATGTTAGCAGTTTTGATGCTGTCAATGAAATGCAGAAGATAATTGAAAAATTTTTAGAAAATGGGGCAAGAGAAGAAATTGTCAGTTTTGTGCAAGCACTTTTTGCAGAAGTATCCGAAGAGCATTTTCGATCTTTAATGTTCCGTCAATATATTATTATGAATTTGTATGCAACCGTTATGGAATTTTGCAAGCGATTCAAAAAAAAGAAGGAACAGAAAAACAATTGGAAGATATATTACAAAATGAAGATTTGTTGAAAAATGCCGTGATGACAGTGGAGACAATTCCTGACATTGAAGATTATGTGGTTACACTTCTTCAAAAAGCGATTGATTTACGAAATACAATTAGCGGAAGAAGATATTCGGACATTATCCTTACTGCACAAAAAACTGATTCGCGAAGAATATATGTCAGAGGAGATTTCCCTTAATGTTGTGGCTGCCAGGGTGTGTATGAGCCCAAGTTATTTTAGTACAATATTTAGCAAAGAGACCGGAAAGACATTTATTGAATATTTGACAGAGGTACGTATGGAAAAGGCAAAGGAATATCTGGTATGTACAAATAGGAAAACGTCGGATATTGCATTTGAAATTGGTTATAAGGATCCACACTATTTTAGCTTTTTGTTCAAAAAACACAGGGATGTACTCTAAAGAATACCGAACAAGCCGGAAGGAATGGTGATAGCTATGTTTTCCTATAAAAGGTTTACATTAAACAAAAAATTAGCCATAATACCAGTTGTCGCAATTGTGCCGATGATTGTACTGGCAGTATATTTGCTGCTTACGGCTTCTTATACAACAAATGCTTATGCAGATATTACAAATAATGTTGTACAGGCAAATAAATATGTGCAGGATTTTAAAGAACGTGTGGATTATACCATGTATCTTTCTGTAATAAAGAATAAAACCATTGATGAAATGCAAGTGGGAAAGGTGACGGTCAATGGAATTTTAACGGTAAATCCATATCAATACATTACGGAATTGGAGAACGTGTGTGATGAACTAGGAAAGAGTGCGACAGTGGAATCAAATTGCGAGCAGATTCGTCGTCTAAAGAATACATTAGGTTCACTGAGAAATTGCGTTGAGGAATTGGAAAAATGTATAAATGACAGAAATTCTTATGATGAAAACATGCAATATCTTGATAATAATATTTATGTTTTGACATCTCTAGTGCAGTCTGGCATAGAAAATTATATTTATGTGGAGACAACGAATTTTGAAAATGTAAAGGCACAATTGAATAAAAAAATAGGCAGGATATATGGATTGCTGTTATTACAGCAATTATAGCAGTGGCTATCGACAGTTTTGTCTATTCGGGCGGCGCAAAGTGTGACCGGACCGATAAAAATCTTTGTGCCATGACAAGCAAAGTGGCAGAAGGGGATTTTACAGCGAAATCGAAAAAAGTAGAATCGCAGGACGAGATTGCTGTATTGGTTCGGAATTTTAATGATATGACGAAGGAAATTGGAAGTCTTGTTGATGATATGAAAAAGAATCATGAAATGCTCCGGATGATTGAGATGAAACTTTTGCAGGCACAGATTAATCCGCATTTTCTCTATAATACACTGGATACCGCTGTTTGGCTTGCTGAATCAAATCAAAATGATCAGGTAGTAACCATTCTTACCTATTTGTCAGATTTTTTTCGGACAACACTTAGCAATGGACAAAGTTTTATTCGGATTGCAGAAGAACAAAAGCATGTAGAAAGTTACCTGAAAATTCAAAAGCTGCGTTTTCGAGATATTTTGGATTATACAATTGATATAGAAGAAAATATTGAAGAGTATATTATTCCCAAACTTTTATTGCAGCCACTTGTTGAAAATGCCATTGTGCACGGAATACGTAATAAGCGCGGAAATGGACACGTTAGTATAGAAGGAAGACAAAAAAGAGGATAAAATTGTTTTTTATGTGTCAGACGATGGCAGAGGAATGACCACAGAAGAGCTTGCTAAATTGAAAAAACGTCTGAAAGAGGATGAAGAAGTAACACAAGAAAGTGGATTTGGGGTGGTTAATGTAAATCAGCGTATTCATAGTTATTATGGTGAAGAGTATGGAATTTTTATGAAAGCCGGGAAGGAAAAGGAACAAAGGTTACGGTAGTAATTCCTGCAAAAATGTAAGAGACGTTGTTTTGTAAAAAATATACCTTTTTCAAAAAATAATCTACTTTGGTTTGATTATTCAAAAAAATACAACTAAAAACAAACAATACTCTGTTTCAAATAAGGAAAAATATAGTATTCTATCATCAAGATAAAGCATTGAAATAAATTTAAGGAGGTAATGCTTATGAAAAAAAGAGAAAATTATTGCGACTGATTTTATCTGTAGTGATGGTAGTGACCATGCTTGGAGGATGTGGAGGTGCATCGAATAACAAAACAAGCAGTGGAGATGGAGGCTCAGGAGACGGAAACGATTTGATCACAGTCGGTTTTTCCCAGGTAGGAGCAGAATCTGACTGGCGTACAGCCAACACAGAATCTATGAAATCCACATTTACAGAGGCAAATGGATATCGATTGATTTTTGATGATGCACAGCAGAAACAGGAAAACCAGTTAACAGCAATCCGTAACTTCATCCAGCAGGAAGTTGATTACATCGTACTTGCTCCTGTAACAGAATCCGGTTGGGATGCTGTATTGAAAGAAGCAAAAGATGCAGACATCCCGGTAATCATCGTTGACCGTATGGTTGATGTATCTGATGACAGTTTGTATACTGCATGGGTTGGCTCTAATTTTAAACTGGAAGGTCAAAAAGCGTGTGCTTGGTTGAAAGCATATCAGGATGCAAAGAAAATTGATAAGATTAACATTGTTGATATTCAGGGTACCATTGGTGCATCTGCTCAGATTGGACGTACAGAAGCTTTGAATGAAGCAGTGAAAGCAAATGGCTGGAATCTTCTTGCACAGCAGACCGGTGAATTTACACAGGCTAAAGGACAGGAAGTTATGGAGTCTATGCTGAAACAGTACAAAGATATCAATGTGGTATATTGTGAAAATGATAATGAAGCATTTGGTGCTATTGATGCTATTGAAGCAGCAGGTAAAACTGTCGGACCGGATGGTGACATCCTTGTAATGTCCTTTTGATACAACAAAAGCCGGTATCACAGATACACAGTCCGGAAAGATTATCCTTAACACAGAGTGTAATCCACTTCATGGACCACGTGTGGAAGAGATTATTAAAACTCTTGAGAGTGGCGGAACTCCAGAGAAAAAGGCCTATGTGGAGGAAGGTGTTTTCGCACATGGCGACGAAGTGCCTAGTGTGACAGTTGACGACCAGAAATACGATGTAACAAAAGTTACAAAAGAAGTTGTTGCTGGACGTGCATACTAATTATCAAGCCTAATCTTTACAAAAATTAAACATGCGGCGTGGTAGAAAGGCAGAAGCCTAATCAACTGCCACGCCATTTTTATACTCAAAAATAGTTGAAAGGCAGAAGAAAGCAGGTGAGTGTGGTATGGAAAAAAGATATTGTATTACGGATGACGAATATATCCAAGTCATTTCCGGGGTAAAGGCACTGCAAAATGTGGACTTTGCACTTCGTAAAGGCGAAATTCATGCTCTTATGGGAGAAAATGGTGCGGGAAAATCTACATTGATCAAGGTACTTACCGGTGTATATTCCATGGATGAGGGCAAGATTCAGATGGGAGAAAGTGGAGAAAACATTGTAAATCGTTCTCCTCAGGAAGCGCAGGAACATGGAATCAGTACAGTATACCAGGAAGTGAACTTGTGTCCCAATCTGTCAGTGGCAGAAAATCTCTTTATCGGAAGGGAACCGAGAAAACTTGGATTTATTGACTGGCGTTCCATGAATAAGCAGGCAGAAGAATTGCTGAAAAGTTTAGATATCACGGCAGGGGCGACGGATAAATTGGAAGAATGTTCTATCGCCAAGCAGCAAATGATTGCGATTGCGAGGGCAGTAGCGATGAAATGCCAGGTGTTGATACTAGATGAACCTACTTCTTCGCTGGACGATGAAGAAGTTGAAAACTTTTTGTTCTGATGCGTCGTCTTCGTGAACAAGGGGTCGGCATTATCTTTGTTACTCATTTTTTGGAGCAGGTATATGAGGTCTGCGACCGTATTACGGTGCTTCGAAATGGAAAACTCGTGGGAGAATACCCGGTGCAGGAACTTCCGCGAGTGGAATTGGTTGCAAAGATGATGGGGAAAAAGTTTGATGACCTTGCAGATATTAAAGGTTCGCATAAACAACTGGAAAAATTTGAACCAGTTATTGAGGCGGAACAGGTTGGAAGGCGTGGCAGCATCAAGCCGTTTGATTTTACTGTAAATAAAGGAGAAGTAGTGGGACTTACCGGACTTCTTGGATCGGGACGTTCTGAATTGGTAAGAGCAATTTATGGGGCAGATAAACCGGATTGTGGTATGATTAAAGTAAAAGGAAAAGAAGTGAAAATCAATTCTCCTCTTGATGCAATGAAGCAGGGAATGGCATATCTTCCGGAGGACCGAAAAAAGATGGAATTTTGGCAGATTTGTCTGTTCGTGAAAATATTATCATTGCATTACAGGCAAAAAAGGTATGTTTCATCCGATGAGCCGCAAAGAGATGGAAGAAGCAGCAGATAAATACATCGAATTACTGCAGATAAAAACAGCAAGCAGAGAAACTCCGATCAAGAGTTTGTCTGGTGGTAACCAGCAAAAGGTGATTATTGGAAGATGGCTTTTGACCAATCCGGATTATCTGATTTTAGATGAGCCGACACGAGGTATCGACATTGGTACAAAGACAGAAATCCAGAAACTTGTGCTTGATCTGGCAGATCAGGGGATGGCTGTAACTTTCATTTCTTCGGAAATTGAGGAAATGCTTCGAACTTGTTCCCGCATGGGAGTTCTTCGTGACGGAAAGAAAGTTGGCGAGATTAGTGGAGAACAATTGACACAGGAAGGCATTATGAAAGCCATAGCAGGAGGTGGAGACAATGAGTAAATTGAAAAAATAACGTCAGCACGATTGTTTTTGCCGATAGTTTGTCTGATCGCTGTATTGATGGCAAATTTAATCACGACACCTGGTTTTTTTAAAGTATCAATCAACAACGGTGTGCTGTATGGTTATATTGTAGATGTAATTAACCGTGCCTCTGAGTTGGTTATTCTTGCCATTGGTATGACCCTTGTAACAGCAGCATCGGGCGGGCAGGATATTAGTGTAGGAGCAGTGATGGCAGTTTCCGCAGCGGTCTGCTGCCGGATTTTGGCAGGTGGAGAAGTTTCTGTAAATGAACTGGCTGCACCGATGGGACTGGCAATACTGGCAGCTCTTGGAGCTTCCGCATTGTGTGGAGCATTTAATGGTTTTTTGGTATCTAAATTGAACATTCAGCCGATGGTCGCCACGCTGATCTTATTTACAGCAGGGCGAGGAATTGCACAGCTTTTCACAGACGGACAAATTACTTATATTCGCGTGGATTCCTACAAAGTACTCGGTGGGTATATCGGTAATATTCCGGTGCCTGTACCAATCTTTTTGGCAATCATTATGATCATTATTGTGAATCTTGTGTTGAAAAAAACGGCACTTGGTTTATACATTGAAAGTGTAGGTGTTAATGGTACAGCTTCCAGACTTGTGGGATTAAATTCAACGATGATTAAATTTATCACTTACGTAATTTGTGGTGTGCTTGCAGGTTTTGCGGGGGTTATTGCATCCAGCCGTATCTATTCTGCAGATGCAAATAACATCGGTTTAAACTTAGAAATGGATGCCATCTTAGCGGTAGCACTCGGTGGAAATGTTTTAGGTGGTGGTAAATTTAGTTTGATGGGATCGGTAATTGGAGCATATACGATTCAGGCTTTGACAACAACGTTGTATGCGATGAACGTTGCAGCAGACCAGCTGCCGGTTTATAAGGCCATTGTCGTTGTTATCATTGTGACATTGCAAAGTCCGGTATTCCGAGCGTTTATTGAAAAGCAACGTGCGAAAAAGCAAAAAAACGCTGTTGTGGAAGGAGGTAAATAGATATGGGTATTTTTCAATCAAAAACAAGTACGAAGAAACGAATTAATGGAAACACCTTCCTTCTTATCATTACGGTTGTTTTTTTTGTGGTAATGTATGGTGCAGGAATGATTATGTTTGAAGATAAAGGATTTGCAAAACCACAGATGTTTCTCAATCTTTTTATCGACAATGCAGGACTTTTAGTTATTGCAATAGGTCAGACGATAGTTATGATCACAGGTGGTATTGATATCTCTGTCGGATCGGTAACCGCATTGGTATGTATGGCAGCAGCCAATCAGATGGAAAACCATGGGATGAATGCATATACAGCGATTGCCCTGGCACTTGTTATCGGGCTTTTGTATGGCATTGTTCAAGGATATTTGATTTCTTATCTTGAAATACAGCCGTTTATAGTCAGTCTGGCAGGTTTGTTTTTTGGACGTGGACTTACTTCGATGATCAGTACAGAAATGATTTCGATTAAAAATGAGACATTTCTTGCTTGGGCAAATTATAAAATTTATCTTCCCATTGGATCATACAGCCGAAGAGGAGTATTTCATCCGGCGTACATTTATCCGACAGTAGTCGTGGCACTCATCATTGTTGTAATTATAGCAATTGTCATGAAGTTTACAAAATTTGGTAGAGATGTATACGCCGTCGGTGGAAATGCACAAAGTGCAATGATGATGGGACTGAATGTTAGAAAGACTAAATTTAAGGCCTACATCTTAAATGGTGTGCTTGCCGGATGTGGTGGATTTCTCTTTTGCTTGAACAGTTGTTCCGGATTTGTAGAGCAGGCGAAAGGTCTTGAAATGGATGCTATTTCTGCTTCTGTTATTGGAGGAACTCTTTTTTAAGTGGTGGCGTTGGAACGCCATTCGGAACCATCTTTGGTGTGTTGATCAAAGGAACTATTTCCAGTTTGATCACAACCCAGGGTACATTATCCAGCTGGTGGGTACGAATCGTTCTTTCCGCATTGCTATGCTTCTTCATTGTACTGCAGGCTGTGTTTGCACATTTTAAAAAGAAATAATTTCTAGAAAGAAATTGTTTTTTACCGCATTGTGTGATAGTATTAGGGTATAATAAAAGGCAAAAAGCCTTGCAAGCAGGAGGTTCAAAAGAAGATGGAACAGTATAAGCAGGAATTTATTGAATTTATGGTAGACAGTCAGGTGCTGAAATTTGGCGAATTTACATTGAAGAGCGGAAGAAAATCTCCGTTTTTTATGAATGCCGGAGCATATGTCACGGGATCCCAGTTAAAGCGCCTTGGTGAATATTATGCCAAAGCAATCCATGACAATTACGGAGATGACTTCGACGTATTGTTTGGACCGGCCTACAAGGGAATTCCACTCAGCGTAGCAACGACGATCGCATTTTCAGAATTGTACGGAAAAGAGATCCGCTACTGCTCCAACCGCAAAGAGGTAAAAGACCACGGCGATACCGGAATCTTACTTGGCAGCAAGATCAAAGATGGCGACAAAGTAGTCATTATCGAAGATGTTACCACATCCGGAAAATCCATCGAAGAGACATTCCCTATCGTGAAAGCGCAGGGCGATGTCGAAATCATTGGGCTTATGGTTTCTTTGAACCGAATGGAAAAAGGCAAGGGCGACAAATGTGCATTGGATGAGATCAAAGAACTTTACGGAATGCAGGCAAATGCCATTGTAACCATGGACGAAGTCATTGAACATCTGTATAATAAGCCGTGCCAGGGTAAAGTTGTGATCGACGATGCCATGAAGGAAAAAATTGATGCGTATTATGCTCAGTACGGAGCCGTGAAATAAGAGGCATAAAGCAAATAGATGCGAGAAATGGGTCAGTTGGGAGAAAAGAACTTTAGAAAGCAAAAAATCACTTGCATTTGGTAGTGTATCATGCTATACTATCAAAACGCAAGTGATTTTTAGTCTAGTATAAAATAAGTGAAGAGTCGAATAAGTTGGTATATCATTCTTGCTTTAAATCTTCGATTTTTCTAAAATTCCCCTAAATCAACTCTTTTTACATCCTCATAAATCTCCTGGATCCGAGCATCGTCAATCTCAGTCCCCAAGAAAATCTCAACAGCATATTTTGCCTGAGCGACAAGCATTTCCAGGCCGTTCACGCCGATCATGCCAAGTTCCTTTGCCTGAGCGACAAATTTTGTTGTGAGCGGATTGTAGACAACGTCCAGGACGGCTTCACATTTTGGGAATTTTGTGAGGTCAACCGGGAAGCATCCACTTTCGGGAACATGCCGACAGGGCTTGTGTTGATGATGACTTCTGCGTCTGTGTGATGCGCAAAACATTCATCATAGGAAATTGCCTCGCCGTCATCGATTACGTCTACGACGATCATCGTTTTGGCGTTGTGCTTGCGAACAACGGCTTTGATAGCCTGAGCAGCGCCGCCATTTCCAAGGACAATTACTTTTTTATCCGTTAATGTGATGCCGTGGCGGAGTACCATATACTCAAAACCGGAAAAATCAGTGTTGTAACCGCGGAGCTTTCCGTCGTTGTTTACGATTGTGTTGACAGCACCGATGGCTTTGGCATTGTCGTCCATTGAATCCAGATAAGGGATGACATCCTTTTTATAAGGAATCGTGACATTGATCGCGCGGAAAGGTTTTTCTTCCATAAATACCTTAAACTCCTCGCGGGTCAAAGGGTGAATATCATAAGTGTAGTCAGCAAGACTTTCGTGAATGGGTTTTGACAAACTGTGTCCAAGTTTTTCTCCTATCAATCCGTAATCCATAATATATCTTATCCTCGTCTTTCTATAGTATTGAATAGTTGTCATTTCTCTCTATAAAACAGTACCATATTTTTTTTATTCTTTCAAGCATAATCCAAAAATAATCGCATATATTCAAGTAAAACATTTCGAAGGAGGAACGATTATGACAGGACAAGATATCATTGAGGTCATACCGCGGAAATACCGACCGCTTTTGGAACAGAGTCTGCGGGGCAGATGGCAGGCGCTGCAGGAAGTGCGGTTTCGTATCGGACAGGCGGTAGAATGGTATGACGGAAAAAAGCACCGGATTGATGCCACGCGGGTAACACGCATGGATATGAAAGAAATGATGGACTATATGAGTGGGTATTCCCTGTATGCTTTTGAGGATGAAATTGCTAAAGGGTATCTGACGATTCCGGGAGGACACCGCGTAGGGGGTAGCCGGACAAGTTGTCGTCGAAGAAGGAAAAGTAAAATACATACAAAATATATCCTTTGCCAATATCCGTATTTCGCATGAAAAGATTGGGTGCGCTGACAAAATATTACCGTATTTGTGGAAGGAAAACAGAATTAAAAATACGCTGATAATAGCACCGCCAAGGTGCGGGAAAACTACGATACTGCGCGATCTTGCGAGAAAAATATCGGGAGAATATGCAGAGAAAAACGTCGTGGTTGTGGATGAAAGAAGCGAGATCGCCGGATGCTATCGGGGAGAGCCGCAGAAAGATGTGGGACCGCGGACGGATGTACTTGATCGATGCCCAAAGGCGGTGGGGATGATGATGGCAGTGCGGAGCTTATCGCCGGAGGTACTTGTCGTCGATGAAATTGGCGGAAAGCAGGATATATTGGCACTGCAGGAAGTGCTGAAATGCGGGTGCAGTGTGATCGCGACGGCACATGGAGAAAAATGGGAAGAATGGAAACGCCGCCCGGACATGCAGGAACTGTTTGAAAAACGGTATTTTGAATGCTACATTTTATTGCAGCAGGGAGAAACGCCGGGGCAGATCGCCAGCGTGCGGGAAGCAGGGGAGTGGAATGTTATGATATATAAGATCGTCGGAAGCTTGATATTGGTTGTGGGGACGGCAGCGCTGGGGGTGTATTACGCGGGGCAGTATATGGAACGGCTGCGCAATCTTATTGAGCTGAAAAAGGCGCTGATGCAGATGCAGGAGAGCTTCGGTATCAGCATTCGGCGAGGCCGGATTTGATGGAGACACTTGGAAACAGAACGCAGGGAGTGCTGAGCCGCTTTTTTCTTTCACTGGCAAAGGAAATGGAGAAAAAAGAGCAGGGAGATTTTGCCAGTCTCTGGGACAGCCAGATAAAGAAAAAATACCGGCGTCGGCTCTGGAACCGGAAGCGAGAAGCCTGCTTTTTGAGACGGGAAGGCAGCTTGCCGACAATGACAGACAGTCAAAAGAAGATGGAATTACGTTTGCGTTAAAACAGCTGGAGGACATGATACAAAAGCGGAATAAAGAAAAGCAGAACCGGCGGAAACTTTACTATGTGTGCGGTATTATGGTGGGAGCGATGCTTACAATATTGCTTGTATAAGGAAGGTTTTACAGTGGAGATAGGAATTATATTTAAGATCGCGCTTGTGGGAATTCTGGTTACGATATGCAACCAGATCCTAAGACAGTCGGGGAGAGAAGAGCAGGCATTTTTGACAAGCCTTGCCGGACTCCTGATCGTACTATACTGGGTGATTCCCTACATTGTCGATCTGTTTGAAACGATAGAGAGGTTGTTTGACTTATGATTCAGATTGCTTTGTTTGCCATCGCCGGCATGATGCTGGCGGTCTTTGTGGGAAATATGCGCCGTGAGATCGGCATCTGGATTGCCCTTGTCACAGGGGTTATCGTATTTTTTTTATGCGATACGGAAATTTGAATACATGGTGGACATGTTCCGCACGATGACGGAATATACCGGGATCAAAGAAGAATATATTGCGGTTGTCCTGAAAATGATCGGCATCGCGTACATTTCCGAATTTACGGCGACACTCTGCAAGGATGCCGGGCAGCATGCGATTGCCTGCCAGGTTGATTTCTTTGGGAAAATGAGTATGGTAGTGGTAAGCCTTCCGGTACTTCAGACCCTTTTGGAAACGATAGGAGAGATGATGCCATGAGAATAAAGATCGTGTTTTGGGGTCTGATCTGTCTTTTATTAATTGGCGGACAAGTCAGTGTTTATGCGGAGACAGAGGACCGGACAAGTTCTATTTCTGATGAAATTAAAGAGAGTATTTCGCTGGATGAAATCGATGATAATTTGAAAAATAAGAGCGAAAATAGAATCCCATTTTCGATTTCCGATTATGTCGAAAGAGTGTGTGAGGGAGACTGTGAATTGTCGATTGATACCATTGCAGATTACATAAAAGAAGGGGCTGTCAGTCAATGGAATGCAAATAAAATATTGGTATTCCGGCTGCTGCTCTATGCAGTACTGTCTGGTGTGTTTTTAAACCTGACAGGAAGCATGTATGAAAAGCAATTGGGAGAAAATGGCTTTCATATGCTGTATTTTCTTGTTGTGACCATCCTGCTATCGGCATTTTATGCGGTATTTTCTGTGGCAAAAGAAGTGCTCTGGCAGGTGCTTTCCTTTATGAAAGCCCTGGTGCCCGCTTTTTCACTTGCTTTGACATGGAGCAGTGGGAGTGCGACCTCCTTTGCTTTTTTATCAGGCGACGCTTGCGACAATCGGAGTGGCGGAAACGTTGATGTATTATTTGTTTTTGCCATTCATTCAGATTTATTTTCTGCTGCGGATATTAAATCCTCTTTCCGGCGGGAAATTTGATAAGCTGGCGGCGCTGCTGGAAAGTGTTGTGCGCGTGGGAACAAAGATCATATTGGGGATCATGCTCGGACATCAGGGGATTAAAGGACTATTGATGCCGGCACTCGATCAGGCAAAGCGAAGTGCGGTCTTTCAGGCGGCAGAGCATTCCCGGAGTGGGAAATGTCTTTGGCGGCATCACTGATACGATCGTGGGAAGCGGCGTCCTTATTAAAAGCGCCATCGGAGTCGGAGGAATCATTGCCATCGCGTTAATCTGCCTTCTTCCGCTTTTAAAATTAGGGTTGTTTACTTTCTTTTACCGGGTGATCGCGGCATTTTCACAGCCGGTAGCAGACCGGCGGATGGTGGCGGTATTTCAGGGGAGCGCAGACAGCGGGAAATTATTATTTCAATTGGTATTTATGACAGCGGTGCTCTTTTTGCTGACCCTTACGATCATCATTGCGGCGACAAATTAAAGGAGGCAGAAATGGAACAGATATTTGACATTGTAAAACAAATTACGGGAGTTATGATTGTCTTTTCCGTACTTTTGCATATTTTTTCCGGTTCCCCGTATCGTAGGTATTTCCAGTTTATGGAAGGGCTCCTCATTTTACTGTTGGTCACGGCACCATTATTTCGACAATGGAAACAAGAAGATATCGTGGAGGACTGTTTCCGAAAATATCAGAAGCAGTGGGAAACGAGAGAGGTCGAAGAGGAGATGAAGCGTATCGGAGAGCGGCGGGAAAACCTCAGAAATCAGGAAGGGCAGGCGGTGCAAAATGAAGGAAACGTGGAGTGATACGATCAAACAGATGGGAAAAAAAGCAGGAAAAGGAAAAATTTTACTGTTGATCGCAGTCGGAGTGCTGCTTTTGCTGGTGTCGATAAAGGACAGCGGAAGACAGGCGGCGACCACAGAGAAATCGCAAAATACAGTGACGGAGCAAAGCACTTCGGACGATATGCAGAGATACCGGAAAAAGATGGAAAAGCAGGTGAAAGAAATTCTGGAGCAGGTGGAAGGTGGGAAAAGCGGATGTTATGCTGACGCTGCAGGCCTCAAAGGAAAAGGTGACGCTCAAAGACAATAAGCAGGACGACACCAAGACGGAAGAAGAGACGGTTCTTTTGGATGGTGAATCCCGCGAATCTTCGCCGTATGTGGTGCAGGAGATCGAACCGCAGATCGAAGGAATCGTCGTGGTGTGCAGCGGCGGTGACAGTCCGGCGATGCAGCGTGAAATAATCAGTGCAATTTCGGCATTATTTCCGGTGGAAAGTCATAAAATTAAAGTAATGAAAAGTAAGGAGGCAAAATAAGTGAAAAAACTTTTGCGAAAAAATCAGATTATTATAACGGCTCTCGTTGTCATGGTTGCTCTTGCCGGCTATCTGAGCCTTACGGGGAAGAAGAATTGGCACTGAATCTCACCGGGGACGGGACGACGGCGCAATCCGAGCAGGAGAGTACGGAAAATACGGAGGAAAATGTCGCAGCGGAAAATGTGGATGACAGCGAGGTAGCAGACATCAGTGACGAGGATACCGCAGGAGAAACCGCAGAACAAGTAGATTCGGAAAATGTAGCATCCAAAGAAAATGCGGGCGAAGCTGTGCTTGTCAATAATACGGTAAAGGGAGATTATTTTGAATCTGCCAAACTTTCCCGAGAGCAGACGAGAGCCAAAAACAAAGAAACCCTTTTGGAACTCGTAAACAGCAAGACAGCATCCGATGCGCAGAAAGAAAAGGCGATGAATGAAATCGTTGCCATGACGGCAGTCAATGAAAAAGAGACAGCGACAGAAAATCTGCTGGCGGCCAAAGGGTTTGATGAGACCGTCGTAACAATCGTCAATGACAGCGTGGATGTTATCGTCAATGCCGAAGAACTTACGGAGCAGCAGATCGCACAGATCGAAGATGTGGTGAAAAGAAAGGCAGAATGCACTTCTGATAAAATTGTTATTTCTCCTGTTGGCAAAAAACAGTAAATGTGGTAAACTAGTACTATATAATGTTTTTTAAGGAAAGATAGATGAGGTGACAGATATGGCAAAAGAAGTATTTGGATCAAAAAACAGCATCGGGGAAGTGCAGATCGCAAGTGATGTGGTTTCTGCTATCGCAGGGATTTCCGCAGCAGAGGTAGACGGAGTACAGGCTATGGCTGGTGGAAGCATCAATGACATTGCCGGAAAACTGGGGATGAAAAACTATTCCAAAGGAGTCCGTGTGACGATTGCCGGCGATAAGGCAGCAGTTGAAATTTCCGTCACTTTGAAATATGGATACAGCATTCCGGAAGTATCAGAGAAAGTGCAGAAAAAGGTTTCGCAGGCGATTGAAAACATGACCGGCTTGGAAGTTGAGAAAGTTAATGTCCGTATCGCAGGAATTGCAGCGGAAGAACAGGCATAAAAAGCATAAGACACATTGGGAGCATGCAGCGAAGCGGCTTGAAAAAAGGCGCTTTGTTGCGCTCTTGTTATGTCATAAAGACAAATAGAAAGAAATGAGGACGCATATGACTAGAAGAGAAATCAGAGAACAGGTTTTTATCTTGTTATTCCAAAGAGAATTTTATGGAAGAGAACCGTTTGATGAACAAAAAGAGACCTATATGGAGACCAAAGAATGGACGGAAAAAGATCAGGCTTATATCGAAGAGCATATGGCTAAGATCATGGACAAGCTGCCTGAGATTGATGAACTGATCTCAGAACATTCCAATGGTTGGAAACTTGATCGAATCGGAAAAGAAGAACTGGCGATCCTGCGTCTGGCAATTTATGAAGCAAAATTTGATGAGGAGATTCCGGTCGGAGTCGCTGTCAATGAGGCTGTCGAGCTGGCAAAAACGTACGGCGAAGACGGCGGTGCTGCTTTTGTAAATGGAATCTTGGGGAAAATTGTAAATGAATAGAGGACAGGTTTACACCGTATCTGCCGTCAATCAGTACATCAAGATGATGTTTCAGCGAGAGGAGGCACTTGCGGTTGTATTTGTAAAAGGAGAAATATCGAACTGCAAGTATCATAGCAGCGGGCATATTTATTTTACCTTGAAAGACGCTTCTTCGGCAATTTCCTGTGTGATGTTTGCCGGCGACCGCAGACGGCTTTCATTTCGGCTGGAAAATGGACAAGAAGTCTTGATCGGCGGCACGATCAGAGTGTATGAACGCGATGGCAGATACCAGCTGTATGCGAAAACCATTCAGCATGCAGGCGAGGGAATCCTGGCGGAAAAGTACGAGCAGCTAAAGAAAAAATTGGAACAAAAGGGATATTTTTCCGAAGAACACAAGAAACAAATTCAAAATATGTAAAACGAGTTGGCATAGTCACGGCAAAGACCGGGGCTGCCATTCAGGATATTATCAATATATCGACACGGCGCAATCCTTATGTGCAATTGATCCTGTACCCGGCGAAGGTGCAGGGAGAGGGTGCGTGTGATACGATCGCGGCCGGAATCCGTATGCTGGATGCCATGGATCTTGATGTGATCATTGTCGGACGTGGTGGCGGTTCGATCGAAGATCTGTGGGCGTTTAACGAAGAAGTGACGGCAGAGGCCATCTATCAATGTCATACTCCGGTCATATCGGCGGTTGGACATGAGACCGATACGACGATCGCGGATTATGTAGCAGATTTGCGTGCCCCGACACCGTCTGCAGCTGCAGAACTTGCTGTTTATGACGTAGAACGGCTGCTGGATCAGATTGACGATTACCGCAGTTATCTGATCCGTGGGATGAGGGACCGCATCGGTATGGCAAGAGACCGCATGAAACTTTTGGAGCGGCAGACAAAATTGTATCATCCGTCCAATCAGATTGCGCAAAACCGGCAGTACATCGCCGATCTGAGTGACCGGCTTACGATGCAGATGACCCGGATGCTTCAGCAGAAACGACAGGAACTGCAGATCCTTTCCGGAAGATTAGACGGGCTGTCACCATTGAAACGATTGGAAAGCGGCTTTGCTTATGTAGAAAAAGAAGATGGTGCGATGATTGACAGTGTTGACCGAATCGAAATGGACGATGTGATCCGTATTATTGTGGCGGATGGCAGACTGGAAGCCAAAGTGGTCGCAAAAGAGAAAAATCCGGCTTTGAAAGGGGAAGAATAAATGGAATTAGAAGAAATTATGGAAAAATTAGAAGAAACCGTGATGACGATGGAGCATGAAAAACTTTCTCTGGAAGAGGCGTATGCGACGTTTTCCCGAGGAATGAAGCTTGTTGTGGAAGGAAATAAAGCCATCGATCAGGTCGAAAAGAAAGTTCAGATCCTGATGGAACAGGAAGCGGAGGAAGAAGCATGAATATCGAGCAGACCTTTAAAGGAAAGAGCCAAAGAAGCCGAAACTACAGTGGTTTCCTATCTTCCGGAAGTGACCGGATATCCGAAAACGGTTTTGGAGGCGATGGAATACAGTGTCGAAGCCGGAGGAAAAAGGATCCGACCGGTTTTGATGCGGGAAGTTTATCATATGTGTGGAGGTACCGAGGATTCGCTGATCGCACCTTTTATGGCGGCAATCGAGATGATTCATACGTACTCTCTTGTGCATGATGATCTGCCGGCGATGGACAACGACGACTACCGCCGCGGCAAATGGACCACACATAAGAAATACGGCGAAGCGATGGGGATTCTCGCAGGGGATGCGCTTTTGAATTATGCGTATGAGACAGCGATTCAGGCATTTGAGGCAGCCTCGGCAGAAAATCTGGCACAGACAGCAGAGGCATTACGCGTCCTTGCCCGAAAAGCCGGAATCTATGGCATGGTTGGAGGCCAGGTTGTAGATGGAAAAAGATGGAAATTTTGTCGACGAAGACATGTTATTATATGTTTATGTAAATAAAACATCTGCGCTTTTAGAAAGCTGCTTTATGATCGGAGGAATCCTCGCAGGCTGTACGGCAGATGAGGTGCAGACGTTGGAAAAGAGTGCGCGGAAACTTGGCGTGGCATTTCAGATTCAGGATGATATTCTCGATGTGATCGGCGATGAGCAGACGCTTGGAAAACCGGTGGGCTCAGACGAGCGAAATGAAAAGACAACGTATGTGTCGATCCACGGACTGGAAAATGCGAAGGCAAAGGTAAAACAATATACTGAACAATCGATCGAACTGCTTCAGGCATTTGACGGAGATAAAGAATTTCTTACCGGACTTATGACCTGGATGATCGACCGCGACAAATAAGAGAAAAGAGTGAGAGAATGAGCCGTTTACTGGATGAAATAAAAAAAGAAAATGATATAAAGAATATTCCGCCGCAGGAATACCGGAGACTGGCAAAAGAGATCCGTTTTCAACTGGTGAAAAATGTAAGCCGTACCGGAGGACACCTTGCTTCGAACCTTGGGGCCGTGGAGCTTACAATGGCACTGCATCTCTTTCTTGATTTTCCAAAAGATAAGCTGGTTTGGGATGTAGGACATCAAGCATATGTTCATAAAATGCTGACCGGAAGACTGAAAGATTTTCGAAGTCTTCGCCGGCTCGATGGTTTGAGCGGATTCCCGAAAGTGAGCGAAAATCCGGCAGATACGTTTAATACCGGACATAGTTCCACGTCGTTGTCTGTTGCGCTGGGTCTTGCTAAAGCCCGTGATTTGCGCGGCAGTGATGAAAAAGTTGTGGCAGTCATCGGAGATGGTGCACTTTCGGGAGGTATGGCCTTTGAGGCCCTGAACAATGCGGAGCAGATGAAGTCGAATCTGATCATGATTTTAAATGATAACAAGATGTCGATCTCAAAAATGTAGGCGGTATGGCAAGATATCTTGGAAAGGTGCGTACAAACCGCAAATACAATGATTTGAAAGTAAATATCGAAGAACGTCTTGACCGCATCCCGAATGTCGGAGTGTCAATGGCGGAAACGATTAAAAATGCGAAAAACTCGCTGAAGCACCTGTTTGTACCGGGGATGTTTTTGAAGAAATGGGAATCGTATATGTCGGTCCGATCGATGGACATGATGTCGAAAGTATTCTGACGGCATTGGAGGCGGCTGCGCGGATGAAAAACCGCCCGGTTCTGATTCATGTAGTGACAAAAAAGGAAAAGGATACCGCCCGGCAGAAGAAAATCCATCGATCTTTCATGGCGTCGGACCATTTGATCCGAAAAGTGGAGAAGTGCCGGAATCGGAGGAAGAAACCTATACGGATGTATTTGGAAATTGGATGATGGAAAAAGGGAAAGCCCATGAAGAACTGGTATCTGTTTGTGCGGCGATGCCGGATGGAACCGGGTGAAGAGATTTGCCGAAGAATTTCCAAAACGATTTTTTGATGTGGGAATTGCCGAAGAGCATGCAGTGACGTTTGCAGCCGGACTTGTGGCTGGCGGATTACGCCCGGTCGTATCGATTTATTCGACCTTTTTGCAGCGTGCTTACGACCAGATCATTCATGATGTCTGCCTGAACAATCTGCCGGTTATTTTCGCGGTGGATCGAAGCGGAATTGTGGGCAGAGACGGCGACACCCACCAGGGAATATTTGATATTTCGTACCTTACAAATATTCCGAATATGACCGTGATTTCGCCGATGGATAAAGAGGAATTGACCGCGGCACTTGATTTTGCTTATGATTTTGACAGTCCGGTGGCAGTACGTTATCCGCGTGGAGAAGTGTACAAAAATACACTGGATCATATGGCGTTAGAATTAGGAAAAGCAGAAGTTTTGCTGGAAGCAGAAAACCCGCGGATTGTGATTTTGCCGTAGGCGATATGGTAGAAAAGGCACTTCGGACAGCGGAACATTTTGCCGGCATTGTAACTGTCGTAAATATGCGGTTTGTGAAACCGTATGACCGTGCGCTGGTAAAAAGAACTGGCTGTGAAGCATGACATTGTCGTGACGATGGAAGACAGCGAAAAAATAGGTGGCTTTGGGCAGCAGGCAGAGGCATATCTTATGGAAGAAGGCTGCATTCCGAAGAAATTTATCAACTGCTCGGTGGATGACTGCTTTGTGGAACATGGCTCGCCGGAAGAATTATATGCGCGCTATGAAATGGACGAGAATTGGCTTGCCCGTCAGATCAATGAGGCATTGGAAAGGAAATAAAGGATGGAAAAAAGAGCGTCTGGATGTGCTTTTGTAAATCGCGGGATGGTGGAATCGGGAAAAGGCGAAAGCAATCATTATGACAGGCAATGTGTTTGTCAATGAACAGAGAGAAGATAAAGCCGGGCGAAAGTTTCCGGTGGATGTCTATATAGAAATTCGTGGCAAAAGTTAAAATTTGTCAGCCGAGGCGGGTATAAACTCGAAAAAGCACTGCAGGTATTTCCAATCGATCTGACGGATCTTACCTGCATGGATGTAGGTGCTTCTACCGGCGGATTTACGGACTGTATGTTGCAAAATGGAGCGAAATTTGTCTATTCGATCGATGTCGGTACGAATCAGCTTGCCTGGAAATTGCGGCAGGATGAGCGTGTCCGCTCCATGGAAAAACGAATATCCGCTATGTGACGGCGGAAGATGTCGGTGAATTGGTGGACTTTGTGTCGATCGATGTGGCATTTATCTCGCTGACCAAGGTGCTGGAGCCAATCTGGCATTTGATGAAAAACGAGGCCCGGATGGTATGCCTGATCAAACCGCAGTTTGAGGCCGGCAGAGAAAAAGTCGGGAAAAAGGTGTTGTGCGTGATCTGGCCGTTCACAAAGAAGTGATGGAACAAGTCATTACTTATGCAAAAAGTCTTGGCTTTTTGATTAAGGGACTTGATTTTTCGCCAATTCGCGGACCGGAAGGAAATATTGAATATTTGTTATATATCCAAAAATGGAAAATGGTGCTGCGACATTTCCGGAAGATGAGTGGAATGAGTGGCAGAAGGTGATGGACGAAACGATTCAGGCAGCGCAGGAACATGCGGTAAAACATGCGGAGGATATATCGGGATGAGTATGTATTATCTTATCGTAAATGAAGAAAAGGATTCCGGATGTCAGGTGGCAAAAGGCATTCAGGCATATATGCAGGAAGCGGGACACCGCGTTCTCGTTCAGTCTCACGATGCCATTGATATTCAGGAAAAAAGCGGATATGGCGATCGTTCTTGGCGGAGACGGCACGGTGATCGCGGCCGCAAAAAGATCGCGGATAAAGAAATCCCAATCCTGGGAGTGAACCTTGGTACACTGGGATTTTGACGGAAATCGAAAAACCGAAGATTTATCCGGCACTGGACGCTGTCATGTCGGGAAAATATACGATTGAAAAACGCATGGCATTGTCGGCCCAAATGCAAAAAAAACGGAGAAACTTTTTTTTTGCGGTCAACGAGATTGTCGCTGGGAAACGGGATTTTGGAAGAATGGTGACGACGAGTGTCTGGGTAGACGGTAAATGGATGGATAGTTATGTCGCAGACGGCGTGCTGATCGCAACGCCGACGGGCTCAACGGCATATAATTTATCTGCCGGAGGACCGATTTTGTCGCCGACGATGGAAGCGGTTGTCATCACGCCTATCTGTCCACATTCCTTTAACAAACGAAGTGTGGTGGTTTCTTCGCAGGCTGAGATTTGTGTAAAGGTGGAAAAGACACGCGAGAGTTATGTCGATGAAGCATCGGTTCGATGTGATGGGAGGTGTGTGCCGCAATTGAGACCGGGGACGTGATCCGGATTCAAAAGGCGGAACTTCCGTTTAATATGGTATGTGTCGGAGAAATTGGGTTTTATCAGAAGATGCGAAGCAAGCTGAACCGCACATGATGAGAGGAAGAGTGGCAGCATGAAAAAAGAAGCGACAGGAACAAATTATTGAAATTATACAAAATCATGAAGTGGAAACGCAGGAAGATCTTGCTGGATATCTGACAGAAGCCGGGTATGCTGTGACACAGGCGACGGTTTCCCGCGATATCCGGGAATTGTCATTGGAAAAAGTTCCCGGTCAAAAGGTTCGGCAGAAATATGCGATGCGAAGCACGATTCCGGTGGCGGCGGAGATCAAACATCCCGCAGCACAGCCGGCAAACCGGTATGCGGCACTTCTTCAAGATGGCATCGTTTCGATGGAACAGGCGGGGAATCTGCTTGTCATAAAAACCGCAGTCGGGATGGCGATGGCGGTCGCTGCGGCGCTGGATGCGATGGAAAATGAAGGGATTATCGGCTGTATCGCCGGTGATGACACGATCATGTGCGCGGTAAAAACAGAAAAATGGTTCAAAACGTCATTGAGAATCTGCAAAACTTGATTCTTCAGATAAAATGATGTATGATATAGAATACAAAGGTAACAAAGTTTAAGGAGGCTAACCATGTCAGGACATTCAAAATTTGCTAATATTAAGCATAAAAAAGAGAAAAATGATGCGAAGAAAGGAAAAATCTTTACCGTAATCGGCCGTGAGATCGCCGTAGCAGTCAAAGAAGGCGGTCCGGATCCAAATAACAACAGTAAACTTCGTGATGTTATCGCCAAAGCAAAAGCGAATAACATGCCAAATGATACAATCGATCGTGGTATCAAAAGGCAGCAGGAAACGTCGATGCGGTAAATTATGTAAATATTACATACGAAGGATATGGTCCGAGCGGAACAGCAATCATCGTAGAAGCGCTTACCGACAACAAAACCGTACTGCTTCCAATGTACGTAACGCATTTACCAAAGGAAACGGAAACGTAGGAACGACAGGCTGTGTATCTTATATGTTTGATACGAAAGGCCAGATCATCGTGGACAAAGAAGAATACGAAACCGATGCGGATGAATTTATGATGCTTGCTCTGGATGCCGGCGCAGAGGATTTTAATGAGGAAGAAGACAGCTACGAAATCCTTACCGATCCGGATGATTTCAGCCAGGTACGTGAAGCTTTGGAAAAGAAGGCGTTCCGATGGCTCAGGCAGAAGTAACCATGATCCCGCAAAATTACGTAGAACTGACAAGCGACGAAGACGTGAAAATGTTCAACCGTATCATGGATCTTCTCGATGAAGACGACGATGTACAGGCAGTATATCATAATGTAGAGGAATAAAGGTAAAGAGGGCTGTGCCTTAACGATTATTAAATGTTAAAGAGACAGCCCCTTTTTATACATACTATTTGCGAAAAATAGATATAATAATTACTAAAAGGATTGATTTTAGACTGAGATGATTGTTTTGGCAAAGAAAGATAAGGAAGGAGAGATTTGTATGAATGCATGTGCGATAAAACCAACATTACCGTTTGTTACCCGAAAACGATAAAGAAAACACCAGCATCTGCTGAAAATAGAAAAAGAGTTGAGTTTATGGATTCACACAATTTTTCTTTTAGCGTGGATAAAGAAACGGGTGTTTTGTGTAGTAAGGTGGAAAAGAAATAATATATGAATATAAAAAAATATACAAAGAAAAATGAAAATTTAGCAAAAAAAAATTTACTTGCGGTAATATAGTAATTGACAAATTTTTGCATGATGGTAGTGCCTTGGATGTGAACCGAGGCATTACTTATATTATGCTATCGGATGATAATAATTGTACAAATGGGTGGATGATATTGTTAATTGATAATTTGAATTTTTGTAATCTTTCTTTTTCTGAATCGTCTAATTTACAGATCCCAATAAAAGTAAGGTGGTGAGAACAACGGATGAAACTGACAGAGAAAGCTTTTGATGAGATATATCGAAAGTATGCTAAAATGATCTATGCGTTTGTTTTGCAGCTTTGTAAAGATCCTGTGACAGCAGATGACATTGTACAGTCTACATTTTTGAAGGCAATTGAGCATGCGGAGGAGTTTGAAGGAAAATGCGAAGTATCCACATGGCTGTGCCGCATTGCCAGGAATCTGTGGCTCGATCTTTGCAAAAAGGCAGAACAGAAAAATGTGCCATTGGAAAAGATGCAGGAGCAGCAGAGCGACGAAGAAATCTTAGGTCATATTGTTAAAAAAGAGGAGACCGCGTGGTTGCGAAAACAGATACATAACTTGCCGGAACCATATAAGGAAGTTGTAATGCTTCGGGTGCTGGGAGGGTTATCGTTCCATGAGATTGGCGAAATATTTGAAACAACAGAAAACTGGGGACGAGTAACTTATTATCGGGCAAAAGAAAAATTGAGAGAAAAGCAGATTCAGAAAATGCAGGGAGGTAGAGACGATGAAATGTAACATTATAGAAGATTTATTGCCGGAGTATGCAGATGGTATGTGCCAGCCGGAGACGGCAGAGGAGATTGAAAAGCATTTGAAGGAATGCAACAGCTGTCTGGAAAAATTTGAACGAATGCAAAAAGATACGATGGAAAATGAATTACAAAATATGGAAGGGATGGAGGATATCCGGCCATTTCAAAAAATTTCAAAAGTATTAAAAAGAAATCGAATGAAAAAAATTGCCGCCGTGCTGGTGTTAGTTGTGGTATGTGCGGTATTTGGCACATTGACCGTGGGACAGATTTTTCCGGAACTGCCTTGTCCGAGTTATGACAGTTTGATGTACAGGCATGAAGCCAAAAAGTCGCAGGACAGTTTGCCGACGGCGAGATAGAGAAAGTTCTTGGTGGGATGAATGTACAGTTGACAAGTCAGCAGTATGTTAATCAAAAGGCACTTTTTGAAGATGTGGCTGCGCAGCTCAAACAATTGCAGCAGAAAATTTTTGCCGGAAAAGAGACTTCGATTAAGATAGATGATATCTGTTATGAAGGAGCCGAAAACACCAGTGAACCGGAAGCGTATGAAAAAATGGGTATGATGTCAGTGTTGCGATCACGTGCGGGGAGGAAGAAATCGTCTTGGAACTGCTTTTTTATAACCGCAGCAGTTATGTGATCCGGAACATTAAGGGAAATGGGGATGCTGTGGCAGAAATGAAGGCATATCTCGACTTTTATTATAATGCCAGCCGCTCGGATAATTTGGGAAAATACTTGACAAACGAAAGGATTTCGGAGCAAAATAAAGATAATCTGTCCGAGGATAAAACGGAAAAAAACAGTGATTTTTTTGTGGAAGACTGCAAAAAAATCCGGTGAAAGATACTGAAACGGAAGGTTCTGCGTATCAGGAAAAAGTTGGAAAATGCTTGTATGATATACTGAGCCGTTGTCGGAAAAATTCATTTTGTCTGACGGATGGAAAATATAATTCGGAGAAAAATGCCTATGAAAGCGAATTGTATTGGAAAGTGTTTGATAAAAATGGGAAAAAATGTATTTTGATTCAAAAATTCCTTTATGGGCCAATGGGATATCAGGCACTTGATGAAAAAAGAAATTCAGGCAGAAGATGGTTTCGATGCAGAATTGCAGAAAAAAGATCACAGACATTTTTCACTCCTAAAGGAAAGGACTCTAAACATGCCAACATGGAATTCACGTGGTCTGCGAGGATCATTTTTGGAAGAACTTGTAAACATGACAAATGAAAAATACCAGGCCCAGAATCTGGCGCTGGTACAGAAAATCCCGACGCCGATCAAACCGATCAATATTGATCAGGAGACGAGGCATATTACACTTGCGTATTTTGAACAAAAAGTACCGTTGACTATATCGGTGTCGTGCAGGGCATTCCAATCTGTTTTGATGCAAAAAGAGTGCATCGAGGACCGTTTTCCACTTAGCAATGTGCATGAGCATCAAATGAAATTTATGGAACAATTTGAAAGGCAGGATGGCATCGCATTTTTGCTTATTTATTTTAAAAACCGGGAAAAATATATGTATCTTCGTTTTCAAAAATTATTGGAATTTTGGAAACGGATGGAGAAGGGCGGCCGGAAAAGTTTTACGATCGATGAGATGGAACCGGAGTTTGAAATCTCTACGTATTCGGGAACCTTTCTGCATTATTTGGAACCGTTGCAGAGATTTGCAGGAACGATAAAATTTGGCAGTAATTACCAGAATGAAAAACTCCTTCGTGGGTACAATAGTATCAGATAACCGAGTGGCTTACATGAAAATGTTTCGATGACGGAATGTTTTCATACAAAAGACATTCCGTTATCACTTACGATAAATACTAAAAACACGGAGGTGAAATGTTATGAGTAAAACAGCAAGAATGGAAGTACCACAGGCGAAAGATGCTATGGACAAATTCAAGATGGAGGTTGCGTCTGAACTTGGCGTAAACTTGAAAGATGGTTACAATGGTGACCTCACATCCAAAGAAGCAGGAAGTATCGGCGGCGAGATGGTGCGACAGATGATCAAGAAACAGGAGGAGTCTATGCGTTAGTCTAGACTACCCTGCGATAAGATCGTAAAAAGATAGTCCTTCGGAAATTCTCCGGGGACTATTTTTTGGTAGACAGGGGAAGGGAAAAAGGTTATAATAAAATCAACAAAAAGAGGGGGTAACCCTTATAAAAACGAAATGGAGGATACAGAATGGGATTAATTAAGGCAATTGGAGGTGCAATCCGTGGTACGATGGCAGATCAATGGAAAGAGTATTTTATTGTGATGCGATGGAAGCGGATGTGCTTGTTACGAAGGGACAAATGAGAAAAAGCGGAAAATTTGGTACATCCAATAAAGGAAACGATAATATTATCTCGAATGGATCGGTAATTGCCGTCAATGAAGGTCAGTGTATGATCATCGTAGATCAAGGGAAAGTGGTTGAGTTTTGTGCAGACGCAGGAGAATTTATGTATGATACTTCAAGCGAGCCAAGTTTGTTCTGTGGAGATTTAGGAGACACGATTAAGCAGACGTTTTCACAGATAGGTAAGCGTTTTACGTTTGGTGGAGATACCGGGAAAGATCAAAGGGTATATTTCTTTAATACCAAAGAAATTATGGGAAATAAATATGGTACGGCAAATCCGATTCCATTCCGTGTGGTAGATAACAATATCGGACTCGATGTAGATATCTCGGTACGCTGCAATGGTGAATATTCTTATAAAATTTTTGACCCAATTTTATTCTATACCAATGTGTGCGGAAATGTAACGGATGAATACACCAGAGACGAGATAGATTCGCAGTTAAAAACCGAACTTATGACGGCACTGCAGCCGGCATTTGCAAGAATTTCGGAACTCGGAATCCGTTATAGTGCAGTTCCGGCACATACAAAAGAGGTAGCGGATGCACTGAATCAGGAATTGTCTGAGCAGTGGGGAAAACTTCGCGGACTGCAGATTGTTGCCTTTGGTGTGAATACGATCAAGGCATCTGAAGAAGATGAGCAAATGATCAAAGAAATGCAGAAAACCGCTGTACTCCGCAATCCAAATATGGCAGCAGCAACACTTGCCGGAGCACAGGCAGAGGCGATGAAAGCAGCCGCTTCGAATACGGCGACAGGTCCGATGATGGCATTTGCCGGTATGAATATGGCGACGCAGGCAGGTGGAATGGATGCGAATTCGTTATTTGCGATGGGAGCTCAGCAGCAGGCAGCCGCACAGGCACAGCCTCAGCCTCAGCAGCAGGCAGCAGAAGGCTGGACCTGCTCTTGCGGAAAGACGGGAACTACTGGAAAATTCTGTATGGAATGCGGAGGAGCAAAACCGGAAGAACCAGCAGGCTGGACTTGCTCTTGCGGAACATTGAATCAGGGAAATTCTGCATGAACTGTGGAGCAAAGAAACCGGAAGGTGCCCCATTGTATCGTTGTGATAAATGCGGATGGCAGCCGGAAGATCCATATCATCCACCGAAATTCTGTCCGGAATGCGGGGATATTTTTGATGAAAATGACATTCAGTAATGAGAATGGAGGAAAAGAATGAACCAGCAAGAGGAAAATTTTGACAATATCAATTTTGCGGAGACCAAAGAAGAAACGGATAAAAAATGTCCGCAGTGTGGTGGTATTATGGACTTTGATCCAAAAACCGGACATATGAAATGTGGTTTCTGTGATTATGAAGAAGAAATCGCCGTATCCGATGAGGAGCCCCAAAAGGCAGATGAACTGGATTTTGATCTAGTGGATAAAACGGCGAATAAAAACTGGGGTGTAGAGAAGAAGACTGTAATTTGTGAGGCATGTGGTGCAGAATCCATTTACGATGCCCTTCAGACATCGGCTGTCTGTCCATTTTGCGGATCCAACCAGGTTATGGAAGCAAACGATCAGGATACGATCGCACCGGGAGGAGTTGTCGTTTCAGGTAAATGACAAAGATGCTTCCCGTCTCTTTAAAGAATGGATCAAAAGAAATGGTTTTGTCCGCGTCTTGCCAAAGAAAGTGCGCGACCAAAAAGTTTCAACGGAATCTATCTTCCGTATTGGACCTTTGATACCAATACATTTTCGACATATACCGGTCAATATGGTATCGATCGGGAAGTGCAGGATGACGATGAACATAGCCATACGGAGACAGACTGGTATTCGACCTCCGGTACATACAACGAGTTTATCGATGACGAATTGATTCTCGCATCGGACCGCCACGATTCCAACATGCTTCATAAATTGGAGCCGTTTGATACGGAAAACAATAAGGCTTACAAGCCGGAATACGTAGCCGGATTTGTGGCAGAGCGTTATGCACTTGGTGTAAAAGATGCCTGGAAACAAGCGAAAAAAGCCATTTCGGCAAAATTGAAACGCAATGTCGAAGATAAGATTGAAAATGAGCACAATGCCGATCATATGAGACGAGTGATATTAAATACGTCATTCAATGATGTGACATACAAATATCTTCTTTTGCCAATCTGGGTATCCAACTGTAAGTATAAAGACAAAGTTTACCAATTTATGGTAAATGGACAGACCGGAAAGATAGCCGGAAAGACGCCATTGTCAATACCGAAGATTATCATTACGGTGGCTGTGGCACTTTTGGCAGCAGGAATCATTTACTATATTTGGAGTTAATAGAATGTAACTATTCAGGCTTCCCCGCCCCACATTCGCATTTCGAACACTTCGTGTTCTTTTCTCGCCTTTGACAAGGCTAAAATGCTCATATGGGGGAGGGGAGCCCTATTAGATTATAGAAAAGTCATTAACTTTCCATCAGATATTTTTCATTGATCGCTAATACTTTTTCCATGGCATTGCGTCCCGGAGCTCCGATCGTATTTCGTTTCTCTACGCAGGTTTTCATGGAAATTGCCTCATAAATATCTTCCTCAAATACCGGTGAGATCTTTTGTATTCTTCTAGTGGAAGGTCATCCAGAGAAATGTTTTTGTCAATGCAAAGGAGCACAAGCTGGCCGATGATACCGTGTGCATCGCGGAACGGAACTCCGTGGTTGACAAGATAATCGGCGGCATCCGTCGCATTGGTAAAGCCGTTTTTCGCACTGGCTTCCATATTTTCTTTCTTAAATTTCATCGTGTCGATCATGCCGTTAAAGAGAGAAATACATCCTTTCACGGTGTCGATTGCATCAAAGGTGAACTCTTTGTCTTCCTGCATGTCCTTATTGTAGGCAAGAGGGATGCCCTTCATCGTCGTAAGCATGCTGATGAGAGCCCCATAGACACGTCCGGTCTTTCCGCGGATCAATTCTGCGATATCCGGATTCTTCTTCTGCGGCATGATACTGCTTCCGGTTGAATACGAATCATCGATGTCTACAAACTGGTATTCATTGGAATTCCAGACAATGATCTCTTCATAAAAAACGGCTCAGATGCATCATAATGGTAGAAAGTGCACTGAGAAGTTCAATCAGGTAATCGCGGTCAGATACAGAATCCATACTGTTTAATGTAGGACCATAAAAATTAAGCAGGGAAGCGGTATATTCGCGGTCAAGCGGATAGGTTGTTCCTGCCAGTGCGCCGGAACCGAGCGGGCAGTAATTCATGCGGTCATAGATGTCACGCAGACGGCTGCGGTCGCGGCGGAACATTTCAAAATATGCGCCAAAATGATGCGCCAGAGTGACCGGCTGCGCTTTTTGCAGATGTGTAAAGCCCGGCATAAAAGTATCCACATTTTCTTTCATAATGCGGTGAATCGTCACAAGAAGTTCTTTCAAAAGATCATTGAGTTCGACAATCTCATCGCGGGTGTACAATTTCATATCCAATGCTACCTGGTCATTGCGGCTGCGTCCGGTATGAAGTTTTTTGCCGGGATCGCCGATACGTTCGATCAGATGTGCTTCGACAAAACTGTGAATGTCTTCGTGTTCTGCGGTAAATTCCAATTTACCGGATTCGATATCCTCCAAAATGCTTTTCAATCCGCCGATAATCGTCTCTTTTTCGTCAGCGGTAAGAATTTTCTGTTTTTCAAGCATCGTCACATGGGCGATACTTCCGAGGATATCCTGTTTATAAAATTTCTGGTCAAAAGAAAGCGAAGCATTGAAATTATGTACCAATTGATTCGTCTCTTTTGTAAAACGTCCTCCCCAAAGTTTCATGGTTCCACCATCCTTTTTAACAATAGTAATACTATGATAGCATTTTATACCAAGGAAATCAACTATTTTCAATTGTACATTGTACAGAAATTTGATATACTGGAAGCAGGAACGATACGATGAAGGAGAATGACGATGACAGGGCAGTTGAGTGATAAAAAAGAATTGACATGGCAAGAATGGGAAAAAATGGAAAACGACAACACCGTTCTGGTAGATCTGAGAGAAGAAGTGGTCTACCATCATGGGTCGATTCGGAGCGGTTTGTATTCCGCTTCGCTGTTTTGCAGAAGAAAAGGAAAAATTGCCAAAGGATAAATGCATCGTGGTATTTTGCCAGCGTGGGGAAAAAAGTCTGCAAGTGGTAGAAGAACTGCGAAAAGAAGGCTGGCAGGCATACCATCTCGAAGGCGGTTTTTGCGGTGGCTGATCGATCATGCAAAAGAGGTAAATATGGAACGGTATTCCCGTCATGTGCTTTTGGATGAAGTGGGGCAGGAAGGACAGGAAAAACTTCTGGCATCGAAAGTGCTTGTCGTCGGAGCCGGAGGACTTGGTGCGCCCGTCGCTCTGTATCTTGCGGCAGCCGGTGTCGGAACGATCGGAATCGTGGATGCGGATGTCGTGGAATTGTCCAATCTTCAGCGGCAGATCATTCATAATACGAGTCGTCTCGGACAGAAAAAAGGTGGATTCTGCCAAAGAAACGATCGAACTGCTCAATCCTGATGTGACCGTAAAACGTATGCGATGCGGCTGACACCGGAAAATATCGGGGATCTTATCGAAGAATATGATTTTGTCGTAGACGGAGTGGATAATTTTGAAACCAAATTTTTGATCAATGATGCGTGTGTGCTTGCCGGCAAACCATTTTGCCATGGCGGGATCCTGCGGTTTCAGGGACAGGTTATGACGTATGTGCCGGGGCAGGGACCATGTTACCGCTGTATTTTTGAGGAAATTCCGGAGCAGGGAAGTGTGCCAAATTGCGGCGAAGCCGGCGTGATCGGCGTAATGGCGGGGATTATCGGCTGTGTGCAGGGCTTGGAAACGATAAAATATCTTCTCGGCATCGGTAGACTTTTGACCGGCCGCATGGTCGTTTTTGATGGCTTGAACCTGACATTTCGGGAGGTGAAATTTGGAAAAGCGATACCGACGTGTAAAGTCTGTGGAGAACATCCGGAGATCAAAGATGTGAAAGCGGAAGCGTGGCGATATGAAAGCCACGGAATTTGTACACTTCATTGACTTTTTCAAAATTCTCGGTATAATAGAAAAGAATGACTAAGGGAGGATTCAGGATGACCAAAGAACGCCTGAAAGATTTGGCGGAAGTCAGTTTTTCACAGGGACGATATACATTTACTCATTTTCTGTCCTTGGCAGAACAGGATGAGTTTTATACGATAGAACCCGAACTTCAATATGCCGGAATTACGGTGTCCGGCGGCTGTGACGGAACCGAGAGGCAGATGATCCGTTTTGGAAATCCGGAAGAATTTGGATATGAGGAAGAGTTTCCCATTTCCTGTATTCACTGCCGGCCGATGGCTGCAAAGTTTGCAGAAAAATGTAATCACCGGGATGTCCTGGGAGCACTTATGCACCTTGGCATCGAGCGGGAGGTAGTCGGAGATATCTGGGTAATGGAAAAGAGAGTTATTTTTTCTGCCTGGCTTCCATGAAAGATTTTATCTGTGATAATCTTATCAAAATCCGCCATACCAATGTGGTATGTGAAGAGATGCAGGAGATTCCGCAGGCGATAAAACCTGTTCTGAAAAGGGAAGAACTGGTTCTGACTTCGCCGCGTTGTGATGCCGTGGTGGCAAAAGTGTTTTCGTTGTCACGCAGTAAAGTAATTCCATTATTCCGTGAAAAAAAGATCTTTGTCGGGGGCAGAGTGTATGAAAATAACAGCGGGATATTAAAAGAAGATGATGTGGTCAGCGTGCGGGGATATGGAAAAATTATTTACCGAGGTGTGTTGAGAGAGACGAAAAAAGGACGATATACGATAGCGGTAGATCGATTCGTCTGAGATGGAGGATAACGATGAAGTGGAGACGAGATGCCAGAGATAAAAGACATTTTATAATAATGAGTGCCGTGGCGGTGCTGGTTCTTGTGATTGGTCTGTTTTTTGATCAGAACGGAGAACAGGCAGTGGAAACAAGTGGTACGCAGACAGTGACCGTGCGTGAAGGAGCCGTGACGGATGCTGCCGTGATGGCAGCACCGATAAGTGAAAGTGCAGTGCAGGCAGCGGCAACACCATCTCCGGAAGACGGAATTTATACGTATCTTCAAGGACCAAAATCCTGGAAGGAACGACGGGAATGGTCCGGAAAATGGGGAAAACATTTTATGATGGGCAATCGTTTGGTGCGTTTGGCTGTGGATTCTGCTGTATGGCAAATATTTACAGTTCGCTGACGGAGTACCAATGTCTTCCGACGGATATTTACCGGTATGCAAAAAAAGTAACGTATTATCCGGGGAGGGGCCATCTCCTGGGAGCAGATGCAGGCGACTTTAAATTCAATAGGCTTTGAAACATCCCTGCATCACAAACCTTCAACGTACAAACAATTTTTAAAACAGGTACAGGAAGGCCGGGCGAGTCTTGTGCTTGTGAGCAGTGCGAACGACTCTTCTTATTGGAAAAATACACCGGGACATTATGTGACCCTTTTCTTATACGATAAAACAGACAACACAGTATTTTTGGCAGATTCCGGAAATCCGGAGCACAACCGCCATCGTGTCAGCTGTAAGACAATTTATAAGGCATTAAAGACGAGCAGCGATTATCATTTTATGTCCATTGACAGTTATAACAAAGAGAAGGATCAGTGGAAGCATAAAGGAATCAAAGGAAACTGGGTTCGTCCTCAGACATTAGAAGATTAAGAAAGAGAGAAGATGGCATGCAGATACCGGAACAGGTACAATGGATTCTTGACAAACTGGAAGAAAATGGCAAAGAAGGCTATGCTGTCGGTGGATGTGTCAGAGACAGTGTGCTGGGACATGTGCCGAAAGATTGGGATATTACGACATCTGCAAAACCGGAAGAGGTAAAGCAGATCTTTCGAAAAACCATAGATACCGGAATCGCACATGGAACTGTAACCGTTATGGTGGAAGGAACCGGATATGAAGTGACGACATACCGTGTGGATGGAGAATATGAAGATCACCGACATCCCAAACAGGTAGAATATACGGCAAATCTGGAAGAAGATTTGAAACGCCGCGATTTTACGATCAATGCGATGGCGTACAATCCGAAAAGCGGGATGATTGATCTGTTTGGTGGCATTTCAGATCTGGAAAAAAGGTCATTCGTTGTGTCGGAGATGCGAGACAGCGTTTTTCCGAAGATGCCCTGCGGATGCTCCGTGGTGTGCGCTTTGCCGGGCAGCTGGGATTTGATCTCGAAAAAGAGACTCTCGAGGCCATCTATGAACTGGCTCCGACGATACAAAATGTGAGCAAAGAGCGGATTCGGGTAGAGCTTACAAAATTACTTTTATCCGGTCAGCCGGAAAAACTAAAACTGGCAGAAGACACCGGGCTTTGTGAATATTTTTTCCCGGAGTTTCGTAAGATGCTTCAGACGACACAAGAAAACCCGCACCATACATTTTCTGTGGGAGAGCATGCGATGCAGGCTGTGAAGCATGTTCAGAAATTATACCGGGAAATGGAAAAAGAAGAGATGAGAACAAGCATTTTTTCGCCATTTGATAAAGCCTTTGGCGATGAAAAATGCAAGACGATATTAGTATATGCGGCACTACTCCACGATGTAAGTAAGTCGGAGACCAAAACGATCGACGCGGACGGAACCGCGCATTTTTATGGACACGATGTCAAAGGAAAAGAACGGGCAAGGGAGATTCTCCGCCGGCTCCGTTTTGACAATGATACGATTCATATGGTGTCTCAGATCGTAATGTTTCACGAGCGGAGATATCAAGGGGGAAGACGTGAGATGCGCCGGCTTGTTAATCAGGCCGGAAAAGAGGTAATGCCATATCTGTTTTTGATACAGCAGGCAGATATCCTTTCGCAGAGCGATTACCGGAGAGAAGAAAAAGAACACCGGCTTCAGATGGCAAAACAGGATTATGAGAAGGTCTGTGCGCAGGGAGAAGCGGTGTGTCTCAAAGAACTTCATGTGACAGGAAAAGATTTGATCCGGCTGGGAATGAAAGCAGGACCGGAACTTGGAAAAATGTTACAGCAATTGATGGATGTCGTATTGGAAAATCCGGATAAAAATAAAAAGAGATGCTGCTAGCACAAGCAAAAAAGAGTGGATAAAAAATAACGAGGGAAGGTAAAGACTATGTTTCACAATAATCGAAAAACGATAGCGATATTTAGTTGTAATTCGCATGGGGAATATCAACGTGAAATTTGTACCGGTGCAGCGATACAAGCTGAAAAATTAGGGTACAATCTTGCAATATTTACATGCTATGGAAATTATGGACAGAGTACTCTTTATGCGCAGGGAGAAAAAGACATTTTTTCATTGCCGGATTATGATGAGTTTTCGGGTATAATTGTAGCAGGAGATTCATTTTCTATCGATGAAGCGATTGGAAATGTGCTAGAGACGTTACGCGAAAAAGTAAAGTGTCCAATCGTTAGTCTTCAACAGAGGATGGCGGGTGCCAATAATCTGTTAGTGGACAATATGATATCAATGGGTGGGATGATCCGTCATCTGATCGAATGTCACGGAGTAAAAGATATTGCTTTTATGACAGGAAGAAAAGGACATCCGGATGCGGAAGAACGACTGGTTGCATTTTACCAGATTATGGAAGAATACCACCTTCCGGTTTCTGAACACAGAGTGTATTATGGAGATTTTTGGAAAAACGAAGGAAAAGCTGCCTGCGACTGGTTTATGGAAGAGGGAAAATGTCCGGATGCGATCGTCTGTGCCAATGATTATATGGCGATGGCAGTCATTGACGAACTGTATAAAAGAAATCTCAGTGTACCACAGGATGTGATCGTGACGGGGTATGATGGAATTAAGTCCGGAATGATATACAGCCCATCGGTAACGACAGTACGTGTGGATTTTACGGATATGGCGAAAAAAGCAGTTACGTTAATTGATAAGCATCAAAATGACCCTTCCGTGGAAGATATTTATGTGACGGCAGAATTAAAAGCGAGAGAATCGTGTGGATGTCTTGCGGATAACCATTCTTCCATCGTGTATTACCGCTGTATGAATCATGATAATATTGTAAATCATGACAATCTTGAAATGCAGTTTTGCTTTATGAATATACGACTTGGAAGGGTAGAAAAAATTGAGGAGATTAATCCAATCATTCAGATGTATATTTACAACATTGAAGGATTTAAAAATTACCTCATCTGCCTCCGTGATGATATTATGATGGATGATAAAAATCCTCATGGATATACCGATCAGATGGAAGCGAGAATTGTATTTCATAACCGTGAAAATCGAGGAAATGTCAGCTATGAATTTGACCGCCGGCAGTTGATCCCGAAAGAGCTGGCGAGCGACGAGCCGCAATGCTATGTGTTCAGTCCGCTGCATTTTCAGGATGAATGTTACGGGTATGAGGCATACGCCTATGAAAGCCCGGAGAATGCCGGGAAACTATATATGCGTTGGAGTATGGCGATTGATGATGTCATTATGAATATTCTGGTAAAGAGCAAGATGAAGCGTGCCATCGATGAACTGGAGATCATGTACATACAGGATGTGATGACAGGATTATTTAACCGCCGTGGATTTGAAAAATATGCAAGAATTCAGTTTATGAATGCGCGAGCGAGAGACAGTGTGGTATGTGTCATCGGAATCGACATGGATGGTTTGAAACCGATCAATGATATTTACGGGCACCACGAAGGTGACTCGGCACTGCGTGCGGTAGGCTATGCGATTCAGGAAGCTGCGATAAGCGGACAGATCGGAGCGCGCATCGGCGGGGATGAATTCGAAGTATTATTCCCATGCCAGGACGAGGAAGATGTAAAAACTGGGTACGCGTCTTTGAGCGAAGCCTTGCTAATTATAATAAAAAATCACACAAACCATACGAGGTATATGCCAGCCTCGGTTATAAAATGGGCATCCCGGGAGCGGGAGATACATTGGAAAGTTATATGAGGGAAAGCGATGATATCATGTATCACAATAAAGTGGCAAATAAAATGAAACGAAATCAGACATTGCGCTGATTGGATCCGGAGGAGGAGAAAGACGAATGGATATTAATAAAAAATAGCAGAAGAATTAGAGATTAAGGTATGGCAGGTAGAGGCTGTCGTTAAGCTGGTTGACGAAGGAAATACGATTCCTTTTATCGCCCGTTACCGAAAAAAGAACAGCATGGGGCATTGAACGATGAACAGCTTCGTAATCTGCATGAAAGACTGATCTATCTTCGCAATCTGGAAGAGAAGAAAGAACAGGTTCTGGCAAGTATTGAAGAACAGGGTAAACTGACTGACGAATTGAAAGCCCAGATTCTTGCAGCACAGACACAGGTTGTCGTGGATGATCTGTATCGTCCATATCGTCCGAAACGCCGTACTCGTGCGACGATTGCCAAAGAAAAAAGGATTGGAAGGACTTGCTAATATTATCCTGCTTCAGATGACAGAGCAGCCATTGGAGACCGAAGCGGAAAGTTATCTTTCCGAAAAAAGAAGTGAAAACAGTGGCAGAGGCGATTCAGGGAGCGATGGATATCATCGCGGAATCCGTAGCCGATGATGCCGATTATCGTATGTATATCCGTAAACTTACGATGGAGGAAGGACTTCTTGTATCTGTCGCAAAAGACGAAAAAGAAAAGTCGGTTTATGAAAATTATTATGAATTCAGTGAGGCGGTAAAGAAGATCGCGGGATACCGTATTCTGGCGATTAATCGAGGAGAAAAAGAAAAATTTCTTACCGTAAAAATAGAAGCACCGGAAGAACGTATTTTGCGTTATCTGGAAAAGAAAGTAATCACGAAAGAAAATCCATATACAACGCCGTGTCTCAAGGAAGTGTTGGCTGACAGTTATAAACGTCTGATCGCACCATCGATCGAACGTGACATCCGCAATGAATTGACGGAAAAAGCAGAAGACGGTGCCATCAAAGTATTTGGAAAAAATCTTACCCAGCTTCTGATGCAGCCTCCGATCGCCGGCAAAGTGGTACTTGGCTGGGATCCGGCATTTCGTACCGGCTGTAAATTAGCTGTTGTGGATGAGACAGGAAAAGTATTAGATACAGTCGTCATTTATCCGACAGCACCACAGAATAAAGTGGAAGAGGCCAAACGTATTGTAAAAGGGCTGATTGATAAATACAATATTTCCCTGATTTCCGTCGGAAATGGAACGGCTTCCCGTGAGTCCGAGATGGTGATCGTGGAGATGTTAAAAGAGATTAATAAACCGGTTCAGTACGTTATTGTAAACGAGGCAGGAGCTTCGGTTTATTCGGCAAGCAAACTGGCGACAGAAGAATTTCCGAATTTTGACGTGGGGCAACGTAGTGCGGTTTCGATTGCAAGACGCCTTCAGGATCCGCTTGCGGAATTGGTAAAAATCGATCCGAAATCCATCGGAGTCGGACAGTATCAGCACGATATGAACCAGAAGAAATTGAGTGAAGCATTGACGGCGGTAGTCGAAGACTGTGTAAACAATGTCGGCGTCGACCTGAATACGGCATCGGCTTCCCTGTTAGAATATATCTCCGGTATTTCCAAACCGATTGCAAAAAAAATATCGTAGCCTACCGCGAGGAAAATGGTAAATTTACAAGCCGCAGACAGCTTCTCAAAGTGGCGAAACTTGGACCGAAAGCGTTTGAACAGTGTGCGGGATTTATGAGGATCAGCGATGGAAAAAATCCATTGGATGCAACGAGTGTACATCCGGAATCTTATGGGGCAGCAGAGGAACTTCTTTCCCTTCTCGGATTTGGTAAAGAAGATGTCCGTGGCGGTGTAGTTGGTCTTTCTCTTTTGGCAAAAGACCGTAAATCCCTTTCCGAAAAACTTGGAATCGGTGAGATGACGCTCAATGATATCATCAAAGAATTGGAAAAACCTGGAAGAGACCCGCGCGACGAGATGCCCAAACCGGTTCTTCGTACCGATGTGCTTGAGATGAAAGATCTGAAAGAGGGAATGATCCTCAAAGGAACCGTACGCAATGTCATTGATTTTGGCGCATTTGTAGACATCGGAGTACACCAGGACGGCTTGGTACATGTTTCCAAACTGACAAATAAGAAATTCGTGAAACATCCATTGGAAGTGGTAAGTGTCGGAGACGTGGTTGAAGTAAAAGTGCTGTCAGTAGATCTGCAGAAAAAACGTATCCAACTGTCCATGATTTTATAATGATAGAAATGAGGGCTTACAGTGAGAAGGAAAATATTAGCAATCACATTGGCAAGTATGCTGGTGCTTAGCAGCTGTGGAAGCAGCGAACAGGTAAAAAAGAAACAACCGACATATCGCAGACAAAAAGAAGAGGCAAGATACGAGAGCAAAGAAATGTCACTGCCGGATCCTTTGCAGACCGCAAATGCGTCTGCCAGCGATTATCTGGGAGCCTCTTTTGAAGGCTTTGTGGCAGATCTTCAAGGAAAACCGGCGGTATATTCCAGTGATTTTACGCTGGAAGATGACGACTACAATGCCACGATAAGCAGATGGACACTCGATGAGAAAGGCAACTGGGAATCTGATGAATTGTGCGATGTTTCCCTGAGTGAATTTTTTAAATAATAAGTACGAACAGAAGGAGTGGACACGCTGTAAAGTTCAGAATTTCCGCCGGGGCGACAATGGAAATCTGTATGCGGTATTTGTATATTATGAAAAGGCAGATATCGAAGTGAACGGTGAAGTGACAGATGGAATCGCAGAAAAATATTCGATTCTTGAAATCGATGAAGAAAATGATTCGGTTTATGAAATCCCATTGGAAGCAGCTCCGGCAGTGAAGGAAGATTTTGGAAAACGAGAAGCCTGGGAAGTAGACTGGATCACAGATTACCACGTCTATGAAGATGGAAACATTCTTTTGATCTGCGGAGAAAGCGGAGGCGGATACGGTTACTATATCGACGGAGAGACCGGAAAAACATTAAATGATCTTGGAAGTGTCATTTCCTCCAAGACACGGTTTGCTTACGGAGAGAGCGAATTGATCTTTTATTCCAAAGGCCTCAAAAGTTTTCAGGTGCTTGGAATCCCGGATCTTGAAGAGCAAAATAAATTTGGCAGTTCTCTTGGCGATGACGTGCTTGGAAAAGAATGGTATTTTTATATGAATCCGGATGACTGGAAATTGTATCTGTTTAACGGCGATACGGTATATCAGGCAGCCAATTATCAAAATTCCGAGGAATTGGAACCATTGACCAGTGCGACGACATTTGATGATCTGGCGCAGGGGCAGGCGACGGTGATGGACTTTTTGTCGGAGACAACGAGGATTATTATATTTGTCTGGTGGAAACCACGGAGGAATATGGTATGGAAAGTTCGAGTTACCGGATGGTTCATTATACAAAGGCATAGGGAAGAGAAAAAGGTTTTTGTTTATTTAAGCAAAGACCTTTTATTTTTTAAAAAACCCCCCCTCGTGAACCTTTTGCCATTTTAAAGTATCTAATATATAGAAGTACTTCCGACGGGAAGTATATGGAGGAAAAGCGCTTACCATGAAAAAGAATACTTCAGTTTACAGATACGACGGTATAAAGAGGAAATGTTTCTTTTGGCAAATAGTATTGTGAACAATTATCATGATGCCGAAGATGTCGTGGCAGAGACGATATTGACGGCTTATGAGAAAATACATACTCTTCGCGATGAGGAAAAATTCAAAAGCTGGCTGATGCAGATACTAGTGAACAATGCCAGAAAGGAAATTAAGAAAAGAAACCGGTATCTTTTTACGGATGAGATTGAAAAATTTCTTCCGCAGGAGAATGAACAGACTAAGAAAGTGTGGGAATTTATCTTTTCACTGGACGAGGATCTGCGTGTTATCGTTGTATTACATTATTATCAGGGATTTCAGGTAAAAGAAATCGCCAAAATGCTGCATGTTCCGCAAGGGACAGTAAAATCCAGACTGTTCCGGGCCAGGAATGAGCTGAAAAAATTAATAGAAGAAAATGAAGAGAGGGTGCGATGAGATGCAGGATATATTTGGTGAAGAGTTAAAAAAATATTACAAAACTCAAAGATACAAGTACCAAAAGCATATGACAAAAGAATAGAAGAAACATTGTCAAATATTTCCGCAAAAGAAAAGAAACCATATTTGCATTTTTTTTATTCGAAGACAGCAGCTATGATTACGATATGCATTACGGTGTTTGCTTCTTCCCTAGGAGCAGGGGCGGCAATTAACTTATATCACGAAAAAATGCAGTCTATTACACAGGAAGATAAAAAGAATTATAACGAAACGGTGCAAAATTCAGAAAAGGCGGGAGACAGTTATTCCAGAAGTTTGACAAAGCAAGAAGAAGAAAGAATGCAGTCTTTGCGAATTGCCTATGAAAAACGTGGAAAATTTCCTGAAAACAAAATACGTGAAGTCTCAAAGAAAAAAGATATACGAGAAAAGGAACTGGCATTTTGTACCGAAAACAGTACATTTTATCTTCCACAAGAGACTTTAACAGAGGAACAGATACTAGAAATTGTGGATTATATGGAAAAGCGAGATTATAGTGTCAGAGAACAAAATAAAGTAGTGGAGGAAACACCGCAACCAGATGAAAAAATAAGCAAAAAGGAAGAAATGCAGCTTGCTTGTAAGAGCATTGAAACAATGTATGAAGTATCTACAGATAAGGCAGATGTTACATGTGAATTTAATGCAACAAGAACTGCAAAAGGAAAGCGGCTTGCCAGTTACCAAATTGCTTTAAAAAACAAACTTGGTTATTTGATGCGTTAGTTGAAGTGGACAGTAAAGAAGGGGAAATTCAACAGATTGCTATCGAACACAAGAAGCAGGAAGAGTATGCCAGTGGAATAAAGGTTGACAAGAAAAAGTTTGTTGCAAATGCTTCTATTATAAAGAACATACAGAAGGCTCTTTATCCTGAGGACAAGGTACAAAAGATTTCTATGCAGTATGTCTGCGAAAAGATAATACTTTGAAACGCGGCAATGTTAAATACATTGTAAAAGCAGAAACCGGAGAAGCGGTAGTTTATCTTTATAGTATGAGTACTAAAAGTGTTTATCAGATGTATCGCTTAGAAGATGCGTCCTACCTGGATAAACAAAAATCTCAAGATGAATTGGTGTGTGAAGTAGAAATTGATGGATAAATAAAAGATCATAAGCAAAATGAGAAAATGATTTAATAAGGAGGAATCAGATTATGATGAAAAAAGCAAAACGTTTTTTGGCAATGACAGCTGCACTAATGCTGTGCTTCGGCTTGGTAAATCTGCCGGAAATTAATGTTAAGGCGGCAGAAACATTGGAAGCAGAAGCGCAGGAGGAGTATCCGGGGGATGTGATTGGCACTGCTACAATCAATCTTACACAAACTTATGCAATTGGTGAAAATGGCAATATAAAAGGGGATGGGGCAAGATTACGTAAACGGCCGAAAAAAGACAGCGACTGTACTTGAATTGATGTATAATGGTGAACATGTGTGCATTAATTATACCAAAAGTGCAAGTGAATCAAATGGCGACTGGTATTATGTAAAACGCGTGAAAACAGGAACATGGGGCTGGGTATATCACAGTTACCTGACACGCTGGTAGGAAAGAAATTAGAGAATCATTTTGCTTTGATATAAATTAAGTGAATGACTGAAAACTGTGTGATGGGTGGAATAGCAACCGCTCATCACATAAATTTGGTCGTTTGTTACTTTGTTACACTTGTTGTAAATGTGGAAGATACTAGGAGTGAGAAGAGAAAGTTTTCGTGATAAAAAGAGATACAGAAGATAAAATGGTAGAGAATTATTTTTCATAATAGGTTGGGACAGAATCATACGATGTATCTCGTGGAAGGAATTTGTTCTCTAAGGCAAAACAAAGAATAGAAAGAACGAGACAGCATAAAAAGCGATAATTATTCGCTTCGCATAGAAAATACGAGTGTTCCAATAAGGCAGAGACTCAAAAATAAGTCTTGAACGTCCTGTTTATCTGCATGAGGATGATCGGCAAGATAATCCTCAATGCTTTCGCACAAGGTCATGCTACATTTTTTGAGTTCTGTCTTGGAACATTTATTTGTTCTTTTGTAATAGTGTTTACACTTTAAAAATAATAGCCAATGTGATTTGTATAGCATATTAACTGATAACTCCATTTTTATAATTAGTTAATGATTTCTAATGGTGTAGGTTCGGTATCAGGACTTGCGGTAGGGGCTGGCGAAGAGATGTCTTTTATACTCTCAACATAGTACCCATTTCTCCGTTCATAACTCGTATTAAAATGGCGAATACCAAAAAAATACAATGACGAACCTAAAATAATAAGGACTAATACGGCAACAATAATAAATTTATTGAAGCGAGTATGTTTGAGTTTGTCAGAATAAGCGGATAAAAAGCATCCTTAATCTCATCTGATTTTCCAAAATGATTTTCCAGATCTTTTAAAGCAGCATCTGGGTTATCGGAAGTAAATTCGGAAATTGCTTGAGTTAATTCGTCTAAAAAACGTTTTTTATCTTATATGGTCCATTGTAATTCTTTTTTACACAATTAATGTATTGGTTGATTTCTTTCTGTGTCAGCATTGCTAAGCTCCTTGTTTTCTTCATTGTAAAGTAGTACATTTTGGATTGCTTCTGTCATCATAAAATATTCTTGGGAAAGTGCCTGTAAATATTCGATTCCTTTTTCGGTTATGTGATAATAAACGCGCTTACGGCGTTTTCCAACTTTCACTTCATTGTCTGTAAGATAGCCATTATCAACAAGTCGATATAGTGTGGGATACATGCTTGCTTCTTTCAATTCATATTTGTTTAAACTTCGTTCGTATAGTTCGTTTTTAATTCATATCCATACTTATCCGAGTGCCGTAACAAAGATAAAAGAAGCAAATCAATGGTTCCGCGTTTTAAATTCTCTCGAATTGCGTCTGTATTCATAACTTAACCAAATCCTTATAAATGTAATATTCTAATTGTTAATAAAGAATATAGTGTAAGTGTAATTGATAAAAACAAAATGTCAAGAATAATGCCCTAAAGGAAATGTTAAATTTATGAGAAAAATATATTGACACACATATACTTTGTGTGATAAAGTAAGTGCAAACATAGAAAACGTGGATATACTAAGTTAGGATGAGAAGAGAAAGTTTTGTGATAAACAAAGATAGAAACACAATTAGAAAACAGAAAGCGAGGCTGTTTTTATGAAGAAATCAATACTATTGTTACTTTCATTAATGTTATGTTTAATCCTTTCGCCGCGGGTATATGCGGAGACTGTTGAAAAGGATAAGGCATTTTATGAAGTAAATGCAGATGGACAGACCGTTTCACTGGAAAGTATAACGGATAATGAACAGAAGGAAACGTATAGGATTCCGGAAAAAGTGGAAGTAAATGGAAATACTTATACGGTTACAGCTGTGAAGGGTGGTATATTTTATGCGAAAAAAATTGTTATCCCGGCTACGGTTAAACAGATTGACTTTGGTGGGGTGAATTGGAGAGACAAAGAGCTGGAAGTTGCACCGGGAAACCCTGTTTATAAGGTGAAAAATAATATACTTTATACAGCAGATGGAAAAACGGTAGTGTTTAGCAGCAAACAGTCCGGAACGGTAAAGATTGCGGATGGAGTCAAAACGATTGCCGGCGAAGCCTTTCATGGATCTGCTTTGACGGCATTAGAACTGCCAAAAAGTTTGGAGAAGATAGAAGCAGGTGCATTTGAAAATTGCACGAAATTTCGTAGGATTAAAGTGTCAGCGAAAAATCCGTATATGATGGAAAAGGCAGGGGCACTGTATACGAAAAATGGCAAAAACTTTTGTATGCCTGAGTGGCAAGAGGTACCCTGATGCTTCCCAAAAGACAACGCAGATAGCGGCAAATGCATTTTATGGAAATACAACAGTAGAAATGGTATTTATTCAGGGAAAAATGAAGAAACTTGCAAAGAAAAGTCTGGCATTTTCCCGGATAAAAGATGTTACCTTACCGGATTCTCTTCAGGAAATTGAAGAGGGCGCATTTATGTATTGTAGTAAATTAGCAGATGTGGAAATTCGAAAAGTGTGAAAAAGATAGGAGCAAATGCCTTTGATGGTTGTTATGAATTGGAACGTGTCGTGTTGCCAAAAAAATTAACCACACTTGAAAAAGAGACATTTCGCAACTGTTACAGTTTGCGAAAGATTGCGTTGCCAAAGTCACTTCGTACGATAAAGGCGGGAACGTTTGAAAGTTGTGGCTTTGATCAACTTGTCATTCAAAATCTGTAAAAAGCATTGGCAAAAATGCATTGCAGGTGACAACGAAAAAGTTGATATTTAAAGGAAAAAATGTTCCGAAAATAGCAAAACAGGATGCATGCCAGTATGGAAAATACGCCGGAAACACAGATCCGGATTTTGACCTGGGGGTTGTGCGGCTGGATTATATAGACATTCAGTATCCGATGCAGCATGGTATCGGAAAGGTAAAAGTGACGGCAGAGAGTACAGGAAAATATAAGAAGGCGTTGAAAGGAAAAATGGAGTATCGGGAACTGGAATACTAAAAGACAACGGGTGCTTTAGAAATGAAGTGACACAAAAGAAATTATTTTACTTTACACATGGTTGAAAAATATCAAATGGTTAGATGAAAATTGGCAATGGTATGTGTTTGTAGCATACCAGCGCCATTAAAAAATTCATTGTGAACCTTTTTCCCTTCTAAAGTATCTAATATATAGAAGGTGATTAATCACTTTTTTTGTCGTTCATCCTTAAATTGTGGTTGCCTGTAAAAAATGGTGATTTTATAGAAAAGGTATGTTATACTAAAAAACGAAAGCGAGGAAAAATTTATGAAGAAAAAGCATTATGATGTTATTGGGTGGTTTGGCAGTTGTTTCTGCGATTGCTATTTCAAAACCAAGTATGGCGGAGGCTGCACAAACAGAGGCAAAGTATATGGAGGATGTGTTGATAGATGAGGCGCATTTTCCGGATGAGAATTTCAGAAAAATGTAGAAAATTTTCTTGATGTCAACAAAGATGGGATTTTGAGCAAAGCAGAACGTGAGGATGTCTATTATGCAGAAATTGGAGGTGTGGGATATAAAGATACTTGGTGGTATACGGACATGAAATTTTCAGAACATTGGTACGGATATGCACCTGGGATATCTGTTACGCCAGATGAGGGACGAGTTAAAAGCGCAAGTAAAAAACATTTTCTGTTTCACTAACGGATTTTTCTACAGGGCGTCCGGCAGAGGTTATGGATATTACAGGAATAGAATATCTGTTTAATCTGGAAGAAATTTTGATAAGAGATTACAGTATACAAAAGGGCTCATTGAAAAATAACGCAAATTTGAAAAAAGTTTGGGTAAAAAGTTCACGTTATGGAGCAGTTTCTTATGAAAAAAATTCAGCAGGAAATTCCACTTGCACAGTTGAGTTATTTTCATATGATAAATATTAAGATTCCATCTAAAGGTTTAAATGTGTCAGATATGCCAAACTTAGAAGTGCTTCGTATTATTTTGCCGGAGGGAACAAATCAGACAATGAAAGCCTTGGATTTGTCAAAGCATAAAGCTTTGAAAGACATTGAATTGGCTAATATAACTCCGGCTTCACTGGATTTAAGAAAGAATACAAAACTTACTTCTGTCAAGGTGTATACAGGAAAACTAAAGTGCGAAAAGAAGTCAAGATATTACTATTATCAACCAAAGAAAAAAGTTAGTTGTAAGATACGGTTTCCGAAGAAAAATAACATTGCTACACTTTACTATTTTGTTGATAATACCAGTTTAGATGTCCGGAATCTTACAAAATTAGAAGATTTGCATACCATAAAAACAACTCGCATTAAAGCAAAATCAAGCTGGGTTCGAAAAACATTTAATAAAAAGAATTGGGCTTGTGTATTTGTGAAAAACGGTATTATTCAAAAGAAGGTAAAGGCATCAAAGAAAAAAGTGACAATATTGTAATGAATTCGGTTGTTTAAGGAGACCGATATAACAAAAGAACTATTTCATTTGTGCTGCTTGGGAATATTCTCAAGCAGCATAATTAACAGAAATCAATGAACAAAATTTTCCATCACAAGCATTGCGTGATTTTGCAGGAAAAATTGATCAGAATGGAGATGGAAAACTGAGTCTGGAAGAGCGTAATTGTGTTACGGAAGTGTCTGTCATGTGTGGAGAGTTAGATGAAACTCTTATTCAAAAAGAAGAGTATTCTTTTGCGGCAATCATATCGACAGTTAATAACAAAGATGTAAATGCAGGAGAACACATGAAGGAAGGTCAGAAGCTGTCCTTAAAGGGAATAGAGTATTTCGGACAATTGAAAAAATTGAAAATTTTAGGATACCGCTATACGCAAGGCTCCTTATTGAAAAATAAGAACCTAACGGATTTGTTCATTGGAGATGACAAACAGGTAGACACACATGCTCCAAAGAGGACAGAGGAGGCATTCGCATTTGGAAAAGAAGAATGGAAACAATTTAAAGAACGAATGCCGCTTCCGCAAATCAAGAACTTGTGTTTTGGCTGTGGATATCATTTTGATACGCTTTCATTGAAAGAAGCAGTCAATTTGGAAAAATTACAGTTCGGCTGTCCGGATAAAGAAACTGTTTTTGCAAACCTTTTCAGATTACTGAGATTAAAAACTGGATCTTAGCGCAAATAAAAATTTGAAAAGCCTTGTTTTACGAGATACAGAGACGAAAGTCCTGGATCTGCGGAAAAATAAAAAATTAGAAAAATTGATTATAAGCGGAAAATATAAACGCCAGGATTATTTGACACCAATAAAAGATATCCATAAGAAGCGAAAATTAACAAGTTCTGACGTTAAAAACTGCAGGAAGATTACCGAAAGCGTAAGGTAGGCAAGAAATATGTAATGTATGAGGGAGATATTTTGAGTGACAAGAAAAATCCGCTTGTAGAGGTAACGTATGCAACAAAAAGAGTTTGGATATTAAGAAAATTAAAGTGGCAAAAGACAATAAAATTCGCCATTTGGAATTTACAGTGTCGAAAAAAGTTCCGGATCTGTCTGATTTTCAGTCATTGAAATATTTGCAGGTAAAAGGCGGAGAAAAGATACAAATCAGTAAAAAAACGTATAAACGTTATCAAAAGAAAAAATTATCTTTTTATGTGAGAGGAAGTCGAGCAAAATTTCAAAACATAAAAGTGGTTAGAAACAAAGTCTCTGTTCAGGCACCACTTTTGAGAGACAGGAGCTGGCTTTATAATCCACTTGCTTGGGATCAGGCGGATCCATTCCGAATGATGAATTAAAGTGATTGTCCCAGTGGTTTTTTGCATACAGGAGTGAATTTCCTCCTATGTTGTATAATGTTTTCTTTGAGTTGTTGAGTTGTTACAGATATAAAAATATTAATATAGAGAGGAAAAGATTATGAAAAATATATTGAAATATGGAATGATTTTGTGTACTTGTTTATTGATTTCTCCTTGTTGTTTAGCAGAGACTGTCATTAAAGAGAATGTAAAATATAATCTTAATGACAGAAAAATGACTGCTGTTTACGAAGAGTATGTGGGAAATGAGGCGCCTAATGAAGCGGAATATATTTTCCCTAGAGAAGTTTCAGTAAATGGGAAAACGTATATTGTTAATGAAATAGCTTCGAATGCAGTAAAGAAACTAAAGGCAAAAAGGCTTGTATTTTCGGATGCTGTTAATAAAATATTAGTTTCAGATTTATATCGTTTTGAGTTAGAGGTAAATTCAAATAATCAAAGTTTTTTTGGTTAAAGATAATGTTTTATACTCGATTGATAAAAAATATTGTTAAAAAGTGGAAAACAAGACGGAACAATAAATGTTATTGATGGTGTGGAGACTGTTAAAGAAAAGGCATTTGCAGAAAGTGGGGTGCAAAAATTATATTTCCTGCAAGCCTTAAGAATATTGAAAAGAAAATGTTTTTAAACTGTAAAAACCTGAAAAAAATTCAAATATCCTCGAGTAATTCTTATATGACAGTAGTGGATGGAGCGATATATAGTAAAAACAAAAGAAAATTATTAAGTGCAGGGGTAGCAAAAGGAACATTTAAATTGCTGAAAAAGACGATAAAAATTCAGAGGTGTGCTTTTGCCGGAAATGAAACTGTGAAAAAAGTAGTGATAACTGGTAGGATGAAAAAACTGGAAAAGGAAGGTTTTGCATATTCGGGAATTTGCAATATAGAACTTCCTGAAACATTACATATAGTAGGTAAAGGGGCATTTAGAGAGTGCAAAAATCTAAAAAGGGTTGTTTTTCCAGAGTCAGTTAAGAAAATTGACAAGGATGTATTTGTTGGATGTAGAAAACTGGAAAAAGTTAAGTTGCCGTCTAATATAAAAGTAATAGACAAAAATACCTTTATGAATTGTCCTTCATTGCGTGAAATTGTTTTGCCAAATAAAATTCAGATAATAAAAAGCGGGGCATTTAAGAATTGTGGATTTACAAAACTTATAATACCTAAATCGGTTAAAAAATTGAGAAAAATGCATTGGAGACAACAATTGGTATTCTAAAATTTAAAGGGAAAAAAGTTCCGCAAATAGCTAATCAAGAAGTGTGTTTGTTTGGAGAAAATGAAGCGGGACAGCAAGTGCCGGAATATCTTGATGAAATGTTTAATTATGATATTATTAGAGGGATTGGTGTTGTAGTAGTACCAAAAGGAAAATGTAGTGAATACCGAGATAAACTAGACAAAAAGATGCGTTATCAATCAATTAAAGAAAGCGCTTTTGTTGTTCATTCATAAATTTTGCCGCTTGTCAAAAATTGTGATTTTTACAAAAAGTATGTTATACTAAAATACAAAAATAGCATGAGGAGGAGTTTCTCATGAAAACAAAAAACATTGCAATGATTTTAACTCTGGCATTGACAGCAGGTCTCTGCCAGACAGCAGCTCCGTCGCAGGCAGCGACACCAAAGTTAAGTGCCAAAAACTCACGATAAAGGTAGGAAAAACAGCTGCACTTAAGGTAAAGAAAACCAGCAAAAAAGCCAAATGGACGATTACTTCAGGAAAGAAAAACATACGTCTTACGGCAAAGAAAAGACAAGTGTAAAAGTGAAAGCAGTAAAAGCCGGAAAGGCAAAAATTTCCTGCAAGATTGGAAAGAAAAAAACTGTTCTGCAAGGTGACAGTGTATGGCCCGATACCACCATGTGTAGTACCGACACAAAGCCCAATCGTGACAGCAAGTGCTGCACCGACACAAAGTCCGGCCGTAACAGCAAGTGCGACACCGACGGCGACAGTGGCACCAACCAGTACACCAACGCAGACACCGATAGTGACTCCAAATTATGAAATAAAAACCATTAACACTCCAGGACCCGTTGCAGATTATGACTGTTTACAAGTTGAACCAGCTGGATATAAAAGTTATTTTAATGGAGATGAGGGGGTAATTGGTGCACCTTGGTGCAAGGAGATTAAATTTTTGAAACCGATATTTGGAGAAACGAAATTGAACAGATTATTATTTCCGATTCCAACAAAGTACCAAAAGAGGCATTGGGTCAATTCGATCTTTCGGAAAAACAAAACGGAAGTGTTATGGCATGGTATACGGATAAGGACAATGATGGAAAATATGAAATGACCATTGGACAAAATGGTGGAGTGGTGGCAAATGTAAATTCATCCTATTTATTTTCTTCAATAAAAACGAAGAGGAAAATGAGCCATTTTTGGTTGGAATTGAAAATCTGGATACCTCCCATGTGGAAAGTATGAGATCGATGTTCTATTTTTCAAAAGATGGAACAAAAGAGTTTGATCTGGGGGATCAGTTTGATACGTCCAACGTGAAAGACATTTCAAATATGTTTATTGAAATGGGAGAAGGTACGTTGAAAAAGATCAGACTGGGTGCTAAATTTGATGTATCCAAGGTAGAAAAGCAAAGTGGTGCCTTTGAATATGCAGGAAAACCATATGAATTGTATTGTTACGTAAAAGATGATGCAACGCGACAGTGGTTTATTGAGCATGCAGAAGATATGTGCTGGTATATAGGCTTTTATACGAGTTGGGATTATAAACCGGGATATAATGATTATATTGTCAATGAACAATCTATGGGGCTGGCAGGTATGCCTATACGTACTCATGAGCCAACGGATAACCGCATAATGGCAGAACCTGCAAAAGTATACTGAACTGCCAAGTAAGGATGAAAATGGATATCCGATATCCTATGTGACAGATGCCAAAAGATATTATTTCTTTGGAACCGAGATAAAGAGAGACGATATCGAAGAATTAACAATAGAAACTTCCTGCAAAGTACCGGAAGAGGTCTTGGGACAATTCGATCTTTCTGAAAAACAGAATGGAAGTGTCATGGCGTGGTATACGGACAAGGATAAGGATGGATTGTATGAAATGACGATCGGCCAGGAGGGCGGAGTCGTTGCAAATCCGAATTGCTGCTACCTGTTTTGTGACCTGAGCCAGATAAATGGAATGGGAAATTTGTATACAAGCGGTGTGACGGATATGTCATATATGTTTTTGGATTATGGAGCAAATGGGAAAAATAATGCTCTTGATCTGGAAGATAATTTTGATACATCTAATGTGAAACGAATGGATGGAATGTTTGCACATTTGGGAGCATATAACGAGTATTATTCTTTACGTCTAGGAAAAGCATTTACGTTTAAAGGATTAGAAAAAGTGCCTTTGTTAATTTATTACAATACTCCAATGGATTTAAGAGGCACGGTATATGTTTCCTTAAATGAGGTAAGAGATTACATAACAAAAACGATAGAGGGGCAGAGTTTGGTTATGTATTATGAGGTTGTACAGGAAGTGCGTATGTTTTAAAAAGTATGCTGTACTAAAATAAAGAGTAGTAAAAGGAGGAGTTTCCCATGAGAACAAAAAACATTGCAATGATTTTAACTCTGGCATTGACAGCAGGTCTCTGTCAGACAGCAGCTCCGTCGCAGGCAGCGACACCAAAGCTGAGTGCAAAAAACTCACGATGAAGGTAGGGAAAACAGCTGCACTTAAGGTGAAGAAAACCAGTAAAAAAGCCAAATGGTCGATCGCGTCAGGAAAGAAAAACATTCGTCTTACGGCCAAGAAAAAGACGAGTGTAAAAGTAAAAAGCAGTAAAAGCCGGAAAGGCAAAAATTTCCTGTAAGATTGGAAAGAAAAAAACTGGTTTGCAAGGTGACAGTGTATGGTCCGATACCACCATGTGTAATACCGACACAAAGTCCGACTGTGACAGCAAGTGCTGCACCGACACAAAGTCCGGCCGTAACAGCAAGTGCGACACCGACGGCGACAGTGGAGCCAACCAGCACCCCAACGCAGACACCGGAAGTCACAAAAGTGCCGGTACGTACTCATGAACCGACAGAAAACCGCATTATGGCAGAGCCGGCAAAATATACGGAACTGCCAAGTGAAGATGAAAATGGGTTGCCAATATCAAGATATTATACGAATAAAAGATATTACTTTTTTGGAACAGATGTATTGCGAAAGGATATTGAAGAATTAACATTTTCTTCTAGTGACAAAGTGCCGGAAGAGGCTGTTCAGAGTTTTGATTTGTCAGAAAAACAAAATAAAAGTGTTATGGCTTGGTATACAGATAAAGATAAAAATGGTTTGTATGAAATGACCATTGGACAGGATAAAGGCGTTGTTGCAAATTCGAATTCAGCATATTTGTGTTCTGATGTGGGACAGGTAGATGGAATAGAAAATTTGTATACGACGGGTGTAAAAGATATGAGTTATATGTTTTTCCAGTATCGGGCAGATGCACCATTTGAGAAGGCAGTACTGGACTTGGGAGATAACTTTGACACCTCTGCAGTAGAAAATATGGATGGTATGTTTTGGTATACATCTCATATATTTTCAGCAATTACATTACGACTTGGAAAAGCATTTCAGTTTGATAATGTAAAAAGTTCTGTGTTAGCATTTCAACTGGGAGAATCAAGCAACAATAAGATTTTAGTTTCAAAACTGGAACAAAAGAACTTTATTATTGCTCCGGAACATAATTGTGTAGTAGATGAAGCGGGATTTGAAAAATACATTATAGTGGAATAGGTAATTGCAATGGCGCTGGTATGTGTTTGCAGCAGACCAGCGCCATTAAAAAAAATTCCGTTGTGAACCTTTTTGCTTTCTAAAGTATCTAAATATATAGAAGCGGATTAACCACTATTCTTGTCGTCTATCCCAAAATTGTTGTCGTCTGTCAAAAAATGGTGATATTATAGAAAAGGTATGTTATACTAAAATACAAAATAGTATGAGGAGGAGTTCCCTATGAGAACAAAAAACATTGCAATGATTTTAACGATGGCATTGACTGCAGGTCTCTGCCAGACAGCAGCTCCGTCGCAGGCAGCGACACCAAAGCTGAGTGCAAAAAAACTCACGATGAAGGTAGGGAAAACAGCTGCACTTAAGGTGAAGAAAACCAGTAAAAAAGCCAAATGGTCGATTGTGTCTGGAAAGAAAAACATTCGTCTTACGGCAAAGAAAAAAACGAGTGTAAAAGTAAAAGCAGTAAAAGCCGGAAAGGCAAAAATTTCCTGTAAGATTGGAAAGAAAAAAACTGGTCTGCAAGGTTAGTGTAAAGTCAGATATAAAAGAAAATGATGTTAAGATGGAGTATAATAATGTGGTGTTTACAAAAGATTTTGTTGAAAAAGTAAATAGCATTTCTTTTGGAAAAAAGATTGTAAAAGATAAGATGACACAAAGAAAATTATGTGCACTATTTACAAAGTTGAAATTTGAAGAGACATTGGAACTCAAAGGACTTCATAAAAAGTGAATGTTAATGCAGAAACGTTAAAAGTAGGAGAACTTACACCGTTGATTTTTACATTATCGGATGGGACAAAATGTTATGTAGATAGTACGGAAAGCCAATTTGGTGTAACCACAGAAGGACAGACAAAATACTATAATGTTATAGAGGCAATTAACGAAAACGAGTTTTGGGAGAAGATAGATGAGTTGGTAGATCGTTATTGTGAGAAATAAATTTAATTGCTGTTTGTGAAAAAATGGTAATTTTATAAAAGGTATGTTATACTAAAAACGAAAGCGAGGAAAAATTTATGAAAAAACGATTTTATTTACGTTATTATTAATTCTATTTTTACTGCCGGCGAACTTCTCTCAAGCAGCAGAATTAATAGAGATCAATGAACAAAATTTTCCATCACAAGCATTGCGTGATTTTGCAGGAAAAATTGATCAGAATGGAGATGGAAAACTGAGTCTGGAAGAGCGTAATTGTGTGACGGAAGTGTCTGTCATGTGTGGAGAGTTAGATGAAACTCTTATTCAAAAAAAGAAGAGTATTCTTTTGCGGCAATCATATCGACAGTTAATGACAAAGATGTAAATGCAGGAGAACACATGAAGGAAGGTCAGAAGCTGTCCTTAAAGGGAATAGAGTATTTCGGACAATTGAAAAAATTGAAAATTTTAGGATACCGCTATACGCAAGGCTCCTTATTGAAAAATAAGAACCTAACGGATTTGTTTATTGGAGACGACAAACAGGTAGACACACATGCTCCAAAGAGGACTGATGAGGCATTCGCATTTGGAAAAGAAGAATGGAAACAATTTAAAGAACGAATGCCGCTTCCGCAAATCAAGAACTTGTGTTTTGGCTGTGGATATCATTTTGATACGCTTTCATTGAAAGAAGCAGTCAATTTGGAAAAATTACAGTTCGGCTGTCCGGATAAAGAAACTGTTTTTGCAAACCTTTTCAGATTACTGAGATTAAAAAACTGGATCTTAGCGCAAATAAAAATTTGAAAAGCCTTGTTTTACGAGATACAGAGACGAAAGTCCTGGATCTGCGGAAAAATAAAAAATTAGAAAAATTGATTATAAGCGGAAAATATAAACGCCAGGATTATTTGACACCAATAAAAGATATCCATAAGAAGCGAAAATTAACAAGTTCTGACGTTAAAAAACTGCAGGAAGATTACCGAAAGCGTAAGGTAGGCAAGAAATATGTAATGTATGAGGGAGATATTTTGAGTGACAAGAAAAATCCGCTTGTAGAGGTAACGTATGCAACAAAAAAGAGTTTGGATATTAAGAAAATCAAAGTGGCAAAAGATAATAAAATTCGCCATTTGGAATTTACAGTGTCGAAAAAAGTTCCGGATCTGTCTGATTTTCAGTCATTGAAATATTTGCAGGTAAAAGGCGGAGAAAAGATACAAATCAGTAAAAAAACGTATGAACGTTATCAAAAGAAAAAGTTATCCTTTTATGTGAGAGGAAGTCGAGCAAAATTTCAAAACATAAAAGTGGTTAGAAACAAAGTCTCTGTTCAGGCACCACTTTTTGAGAGACAGGAGTTGGCTTTATAATCCACTTGCTTGGGATCAGGCGGATCCATTCCGAATGATGAATTAAAGTGATTGTCCCAGTGTTCTGAAAGGAACGGTAAGAGATTTGAAATTAAAAGGAACCAATGTGTATGGACGGCTGTACGTCGGCGGAATTGCCGGAAATCTTTTATATGGAAAGATTGAGAATTGTAAGGTGTCCGGAACCGTAAAGGGTTACCATTATATCAATAAAATTGGTGCGTATTTTTGGGATAATGTAGAAGAATATTAAAAGGAGGGAATTCACATTTACCAAGCGATTGCATAAAATACAAGTAACAAAACGATTTTGGTGAATGCGTTGAATACAACAACACCCCGTCCGGAGCTTTTTGCTTCGGTCACTTCTTCGGATACCGAAGGATTATTGGATGTCAATGTTACTTCAGAAGTGAATAACCGTCCGATTGACGGCGCGCAGGTTCAGATAACAAGAGACAGTGATCCGGAACAGATCATTGAACAGACTACGACAAATTCCCTCGGGCAGATTCCCGAGCTGACACTTCCGGCACCGCCTGTAGATTACAGCATGGAGCCCGGTGCGAATAAGCCGTATGCCGAATATACGATTACAATTACAGCGCCCGGATTTGAACCGTTTCGCGTCAGCGGTGCCGAGATTTTTTCTGGGGAAACAGCGATTCAGAATGCTTCGCTTCTTCCCACTTCGCCGACAATCAGCGGTGACACGGAACTTTATGTTATCCCGGATCACACACTTTGGGGAGATTATCCGCCAAAGATTGCGGAGAATGAGATCAAATCCATTGATGAGACCGGCGAGATCGTACTGAGCCGGGTGGTTATTCCCGAATACATCGTTGTTCATAATGGTCCGCCAAGCGACCGATCCGCGAAAGATTATTATGTTCCATACCGCGATTACATTAAAAATGTAGCGAGCAGTGAGATTTATTCGACTTGGCCGGAAGCGACATTGCAGGCGAATATTCTTGCAATCCAGTCATTTACGTTGAACCGTGTTTTTACAGAGTGGTATCGCAATAAAGGATATGACTTTACGATCACAAGTTCGACCGCTTACGATCATAAATGGATTCCAAACCGCAATGTGTTCGAAAGTATTTCGAATGTGGTGGATGAGATCTTTAGTAATTATCTTTCCCGTCCGGGTGTATTGCAGCCGATTTTGACGCAGTATTGCGATGGAAAAAATGTTACCTGTCCGAACTGGATGAGCCAGTGGGGCAGCAAATCTCTGGGAGACCGTGGGTATACGGCGATTGAGATTCTTCGGAATTATTATGGAAGTTCCATGTATATCAATGCGACCGATGTGATCTCGGGTATTCCGTCTTCGTATCCGGGTTCGCCGCTTCGTGTCGGAGATTCCGGCGATAAGGTGCGTCAGATGCAGGCACAGCTCAATGTCAGCTCGGATGCGTACCCGCTTATTCCTAAAATTGCGGAGGATGGAATCTTTGGCCCGGCGACCGAAAAGGCTGTCAAAACCTTCCAGCAGATTTTTAAATTAACACCGGATGGAATCGTTGGTTTCCGGACCTGGTATAAAATTTCAGAAATTTATGTCGGTGTGAGCCGAATTGCAGAGGGCGTGGCTAGATAGCTGCGCCTTTTTCGTTTGGATCACCTCACCGGTTGATAACTATACTTTTTGGATTCCAGTTCTCTTAGCAGATGAATTTTTAAATCGGTTATATGCTGTCGGAAATAATTCTTATTGGAAGCTTCAAAATTAAGAATTCGGTTCAACTTATAGTGCAGTGATTGTAATAAATGGGGATTTTTTATTATGTGAAGTTTGTTGTCGGAACCAAGATGTTCTTCTGAAATATATTTATCTGTTATGGGAATCGCATCTGAAATAAAAAATATTGATTTATTTGTAGTTCTTCCTATATGGTAATAGCAGCATCTCAGATCTCTGGTGGGTTTATTCATAAAAGATTTAATTCGTTCCATGGCTTTATCATCTCTATGATTGACTTTCCCAACAGGGATTGCCCAATATAAATCAGGGTGTTCCGTTGATTGCATTAAGCAAACGATGGGGCGTTTCTTTTGATCGTTCCATTCGCCACCTAGATTTCGGATTAGTTGTTTGAAATCTTCGGTAATATAGTACATTCCGTTTTTAATCATATCTCTCCTTTATGTAAAAGAGCCAATGTAAAACATTAGCTCTTATAACAATGTTTCTTTGTCGCACATTGTGAAGCGTGTTTGAATAAGCAATGTTTGAGCACACATTGCGAAGTGCCTTTGCATAAACAATGTTTCTTTGTCGCACATTGTGAAGCGTGTTTGTCACAGAAATCTTTTTGATTTCTTAGTCATATTATACACAATTACAAAGAAAAAGCAATTGTGAATCATTAACAAAAATATTTGTAAGGGTTTGTATGGTTTTACATTTTAAACAAGAGAAAGTATTTGCATACTTTACCAAAAAGGTGTATAATAGACCCGATTATATTTTAGGAGGAACACTCATTATGTTGGATATCAAATTTTTACGGGAAAATCCGGATATTGTAAAACAGAATATCAAAAATAAATTTCAGGACCGCAAACTTCCTCTCGTAGATGAAGTGATCGCATTGGACAAAGAGAGCCGTGCAACTCAGCAGGAAGCGGACGAGCTGCGTGCGAAGAGAAAGAAAATTTCAAAAAATATCGGCGGTTTGATGGCACAGGGTAAAAAAAGAAGAAGCAGAAGCTTTGAAGGCAGAAGTCGCACAGGGTGCAGAGCGTCTTGCTGAATTGGAAAAGAAAGAGTCAGAACTGGCAGAAAAGATTAAAGAGATCATGATGACGATTCCGAATATCATTGATCCAAGTGTGCCGATTGGAAAAGATGACAGTGAAAATGTTGAGATTGAACGATTTGGGGAACCGGTTGTTCCGGATTTTGAAATTCCATATCATACGGAAATTATGGAAAAATTTGATGGAATTGATTTGGATGCAGCACGTGATGTGGCCGGAAACGGATTTTACTATCTGATGGGTGACATTGCCAGACTTCATTCGGCTGTGATCTCTTATGCAAGAGATTTTATGATTGACCGTGGATTTACCTATTGTGTACCACCTTTTATGATTCGCAGTAACGTAGTAACCGGTGTAATGAGTTTTGATGAGATGGATGCCATGATGTACAAGATCGAGGGCGAAGACCTTTATCTGATCGGTACAAGTGAGCACTCTATGATCGGTAAATTTATCGATAAGATCCTGCCTGAGGAAAAACTGCCTCAGACGTTGACAAGCTATTCTCCATGCTTCCGTAAAGAAAAAGGAGCTCATGGAATCGAAGAACGTGGTGTATACCGCATTCACCAGTTTGAAAAACAGGAAATGATCGTGGTATGTAAACCGGAAGAGAGCAAAATGTGGTTTGACAAATTGTGGCAGAACACAGTGGACTTGTTCCGCTCTTTGGACATCCCGGTTCGTACACTGGAGTGCTGTTCCGGTGACCTCGCAGATTTGAAAGTAAAATCCATTGATGTAGAGGCGTGGTCCCCACGTCAGAAGAAATACTTTGAAGTGGGAAGCTGTTCGAATCTTGGAGATGCACAGGCACGCCGCCTGAAAATCCGTGTTGTGGGAGAAAATGGAAAATATTTTGCTCACACATTAAACAATACGGTAGTAGCGCCACCTCGTATGCTGATCGCTTTCCTGGAAAACAACTTGAATGCAGACGGTTCGGTTAATATTCCAAAAGCACTGCAGCCGTACATGGGCGGAAAAGAAAAAATTGAAGCATAATCAAAAATGATAGAATACATAAGAGGAGCTATACTCTGCGCGGCGGAGATGGTTCCTTTTGTGCCGAGAAAAGGGGAAATGGATGAAAAAACTAAAATCACTTGGTTTTGCCGTAATATATCTTTTGATACCGATTGTACTCCAGCTTACATTGTCAGCGATGATATCTTTTCACATTGTAGCGGTTCGTCTGCTTCATGGTGTGGAGTACGATGCGGACAAGCTGGAAGCCTGGATCTCTTCCGCGCAGATCAATATGATCCTGATCATGCTTGTCAATGCGACCATTATTGTGGGCGTTGGTATCTGGTACTGGTATTTGCGAAAAGTGCATCAGCCGGTAAAAGAGACTGGAAGATACCGCAGGATTTTGAGTCCGCAGGCAATTGTGACGATCCTGTTTTTGGCATTTGCCTCCCAGTTTGTGTGCAACATTTTGATGAGTGTATTTCAAAATTTGTTTCCGGCAATTTATGCCGATTATATGAAACTTGCCGATACCATGAGTCTGAAAACGATGCCGGCACCGGCAATGATCGCGATTGTAGGCATTTTTGGACCGATTGCGGAAGAACTGGTATTTCGAGGTATGGTATTCCGGACACTGCGGAAGGGCTTTCCCTTTGCTGTGGCAGCACTTCTTTCCGGAATATGCTTTGGTATCTACCATATGAACTGGGTGCAGGGCGTGTATGCTTCCTGCCTCGGAGTGGTTTTGGCTTTTGTATATGAGCGTACCCGGAGTATATTGGGCGCGGTATTATTTCATATGTTTTTAATTGCAGCAGTTATTTGCTGGAGCTGTTGGGGGATGTATTGCCGGACGGTGTGCTTGGTTTGGTGTATTTGATCGCAATGGCAGTTTCCGTGGTAGCTTTTATCCCATTATTGAGAAAGGTGGCGCGGTTATTCCCGGTACCGAAAAAGAAGCTGCAAAAAGAGAAGAAACATCGATGATTCAGGAGGAAGAAGACGATGAGAACGTTTGAAAAATCAGATAAATTACATGGTGTATGTTATGACGTGAGAGGCCCGGTACTGGATGAGGCCAAAGAAATGGAACGCCGCGGCGAGACGGTACTTCATCTGAATATCGGAAACCCGGCACCATTTGGATTCCGTGCACCGCAGATTGTGCTGGATTCCATGGAGGAAGCGCTGGCAGATCCAATGAGCCAGGGATACAGTGATTCAAAGGGACTTTTGGAAGCGCGTGAAGAAATTTTACAATATCATATGGAAAAAGGACTTCCGGGACTTTCCCTGGATCATATTTATATCGGAAATGGTGTCAGTGAGATGATTTCTTTGTCTCTTCAGGCATTGTTAAATAATGGGGATGAAATTTTGATCCCGGCACCGGATTATCCGTTGTGGACAGCGGCGGCTAAACTTGCCGGTGGAAATCCGGTTCATTACATCTGTGACGAGAGTTCGGGGTGGTATCCGGATATTGAAGATATGGAGAAAAAGATCACGGATAAGACAAAAGGAATCGTCGTGATCAATCCAAACAATCCGACCGGAGCCTTATATCCGAAAGAAATATTGGAAAAAATTGTAGAATTAGCGAGAAAACATGAATTGATGATCTTTGCGGATGAAATTTATGACCGCCTTGTACTGGATGGCAAAACCCATACATCGATTGCTTCCCTTGCGCCGGATCTTTTCGTAGTAACTTTCAATGGTCTTTCGAAATCTCATCGTATCGCGGGATTCCGAAGCGGCTGGATGGTTCTCAGCGGAGATCTTTCCAAAGCAAAGGGCTATATCGAGGGTGTCAATATGCTTTCCTCGATGCGTCTTTGTGCCAATGTTCCGGCGCAGCACGTTATCGCACCGGCACTCCGCAACCGTCCGGAAGTGGACGACCTGCTTCTGCCGGGAGGACGTATTTACGAGCAGCGCAAAGTAATCTGCGATGCGATTGCAGAAATCGACGGTTTGTCCGCTGTGACACCGGAAGCAGCCTTTTATATTTTCCCGAAGATTGATGCTAAACGTTTCCATATTTTGGATGATGAAAAATTTGCCCTGGATTTTCTTCGTGAAAAGCATGTCCTTTTGGTTCACGGACGCGGCTTTAACTGGGAGGCACCGGATCATTTCCGTATCGTATATCTTCCGGAAGTGGCCGTTTTGGATGAGTGCATGACGAAAATGAAAGAATTTTTGGCGGATTATCAGCAAAAATGACGGGCATTCAATCGTTACTTGCAAAAATAGAAAATATTTAGTATACTGAGAACGTCAGGAGGTGATGACGTGGCATTGCGCGTAGGCGATATCGCTGCAGAAAATTATGTGCCGCAGACGAAAAAACAGAATACAGCGGCAGGGACAACCATAACGCCCTTTTCTAAAATGATGGAAGAGGAGACGAAGAAGGTCACTCAGGAGAAAGAGGCGTCATCGGCACAGACGACATCGCAGACAGCTTCTGCCGGAAGTGTGGCAAAGACCACGGGGACGACAGGAACGGTAAAAAGCGATGGAACATTGACGACGACATTAGATGACATCTTTAAGAGAGCGTCGGAAAAATATGGTGTATCGTATGATTTCTTAGTGGCAGTAGCCAAAGCAGAGTCGGATTTTAATCCCAAATGTGTTTCTTCGGCAGGAGCCAAGGGAATTATGCAGATCATGCCATACGAGGCCAAAGAACTTGGCGTAGACGATGTATTTGATGCCGAGCAGAATATTATGGCATCGGCCAAACTGCTCGCGGCACATTTGAAGAAATTTAACGGAGATACCACTCTGGCAGCGGCGGCATACAATGCCGGCAGCGGAAGAGTGAAGCAATATGGCGGGGTTCCTCCGTTTACGGAGACACAGAATTACGTCAAAAAATTGCAAAATATATGAAAGAAGGTGTCAAAGCACCGGACAAGACGGTAACCGTGACACCGAATAAATTGAGCGGTGATGTGACGAAAAGCCAGAGTACGGCAGCGTCAGAGAGCCGGCAGACGACGGCACAGACAACTCAGACGACATCTGTAGTGCAAGAGGCGACGGCAGCAAGCGAGGAAGAGATGAATCAGACGATGGTAGCAGTCGGAAGCGGTGCTTCGGCAGTGACAATGACATATGGAGCCTATCAGAGATATCTTGAACTTGGCAGCCTTGGTGTCGGATGACAACAGTCCGGGAAAGGTCCCCGGAGCCAATGAGTTTAAAAAGAAGGAGAATTTAAAATGAGCAAGAAACCAACCGTATTGATGATCTTAGATGGTTATGGAATGAGTGACAAAGTAGAAGGAAATGCGATTGCACAGGCATAGACACCGGTTATGGACAAACTTATGGCAGAATGTCCGTTTGTACTGGGACAGGCAAGTGGTATGGCCGTTGGACTTCCGGAAGGACAGATGGGAAATTCGGAAGTAGGACATACAAATATGGGTGCCGGACGTATCGTATACCAGATGTTAGTTAAAATCAGTAAATCCATTCAAGATGGAGACTTTTTTGAAAATGAAGCATTGAAAAAAGCTGTTGAGAATTGTAAAAAGAATGATTCTGCTCTTCATTTGATGGGACTTCTTTCTCCGGGCGGTGTACACAGCCACATGGAGCATTTGTATGGCTTGCTTGAACTGGCAAAGAAAAATGGAATTGATAAAGTGTATGTTCATGCTTATCTTGATGGACGTGACGTGCCACCATCATCGGCAGCAGAATATATGGAAGAAGCCGTAGCAAAGATGAAAGAAATCGGTGTCGGAACCGTAGCTACGATCTCCGGTCGTTTTTATGCGATGGATCGTGACGATGCATGGGATCGTGAAGAAAAAGCCTATGCTGCACTCGTGTATGGAGAAGGGGTAGAGGCATCCGATCCGGTACAGGCGATCAAAGATTCTCATGCAAATGACGTGACAGACGAGTTTATGCTTCCTACTGTTGTAGATAAAAACGGAATGATCAAGGAAAATGATAGTGTGATCTTCTTTAACTTCCGTCCGGACCGTGCAAGACAGCTTACCAGAGCATTTGTAGATCCTGATTTCACAGGATTTGAGCGCAGAAATGGATATTTCCCACTTACCTTTGTATGCATGGCACAGTACGATGCGCAGATGCCAAATGTACTCGTTGCATACCCACCGGAAGAACTCAAAATGACATTTGGCGAGTATCTGTCAAAACAAGGAAAAACACAGCTTCGTCTGGCTGAGACACAGAAATATGCACATGTTACTTTCTTCTTTAACGGTGGAGAAGAAACACAGTTTGAAGGAGAGGATCGTATCCTTGTAAATTCTCCAAAGGTAGCGACATTTGACTTGAAACCGGAAATGAGTGCGTATGAGGTTTGCGATAATCTCGTGGATTCTATCAAATCCGATAAGTACGATGTTATTATCATCAACTTTGCAAACCCGGATATGGTAGGACACACCGGAATCATTGAAGCAGCAATCAAAGCAATCGAAGCAGTAGATGAGTGTGTAGGACGAGCAGTAAAAGCAATCGATGAAGTGGATGGACAGCTCTTTATCTGTGCGGATCACGGAAATGCGGAAAAACTGATTGACGAAGATGGTGAACCGTTTACAGCACACACAACGAACCCGGTACCATTTATCATTTATAACTATGATGAAAATTACACATTGCGTGAGGGCGGCTGTCTGGCAGACATTGTTCCGACTATGATCGAACTGATGGGAATGGAGCAGCCGGCAGAGATGACAGGAAAATCTTTATTGGTTCGTAAATAAGAGAAAATATCAGGCCCCCGGTTTCGGATGATGGGATGGCAGTGTGCTGTCGCCAGCCGTAACCGGGGGCTTTTGCAGTAAAAGCCCGGTAAGCGACTGCCCGGCTTATATTGATACAGGGAGGCAACAATGGCAAAAAAGTAGTAGTTGGAATGTCTGGTGGAGTGGATTCTTCCGTGGCGGCATATCTTTTGCAAAAACAGGGATATGAGGTTATCGGCGTTACGATGCAGATATGGCAGGAAGATGATGTCTGTACATTGGAAGAAAATGGAGGATGCTGCGGACTGTCTGCGGTGGAAGACGCAAGACGTGTGGCGGAACGCCTCGGAATACGATATTATGTGATGAACTTCCGGCAGGAATTTCAGAAAAATGTAATTGATTATTTTGTAGATGAATATTTGCACGGAAGAACCCCCAATCCGTGTATCGCGTGCAATCGCTATGTGAAATGGGAATCCCTGCTGCAGAGAAGTCTGGAGATCGGAGCGGATTATATCGCGACGGGACATTATGCCAGAATTGATAAACTTCCGAATGGCAGATATGCGTTAAAAAAAATCTGTGACGGCGGCGAAGGATCAGACGTATGCTTTGTATAATCTGACACAGGACCAGTTGTCACATACGTTGATGCCGGTTGGCGAATACGAAAAGAAAATGTGAGAAAAATGGCAGAAGAGGCCGGACTTCCGGTAGCGCATAAGCCGGACAGCCAGGAAATATGTTTTGTCTCGGACAATGATTATGCTTCCTTTATCGAAAAGGAAACCGGTGTCGATATCCCGACAGGAAATTTTGTGGATGTACATGGAAATGTACTCGGAATGCACAAAGGGATCACACATTATACGATCGGACAACGGAAAGGACTTGGCCTGGCGATGGGACATCCGGTATTTGTTGTGAGATCCGGCCGGAAACCAACGAAGTGGTGATCGGCGAAAATGAGGATATTTTACAACAACGATCCGCGCGAACCATCTCAATTTTATGTCAGTAGAAGACATCGACGGCGAAGCGCGGGCATTGGCAAAAATCCGTTATAACCATCGCGGAGATATGTGTACTCTCCGGAAAATCGGCGAAGATACCATCGAGGCGGTCTTTGACAAGCCACAGCGCGCAGCCACTCCGGGACAAGCACTTGTCTTTTACGACGGTGACTATGTGATGGGGGCGGCACCATCATTTGATTTTTATGCTTTTTTCATGTTTGTCGCAGCTCAACGAGCGAAAGCGTCCACGCAGCGCAAACATTTTCGGTGAATTACCAAAAGGAGAAAAAATGCCGATAACGGTTGCCACAAACATGAAAAAATCACTTGAATAAATTGTTTTCTTATGATAGTATATATTAGATAACTTGTTTCTAAGGGGCTTTTTGCGCCTGGAAAAGATGTGAAAGGGGAAGCGTCATGAAGTATTTTGGTACCGATGGCTTCCGCGGCGAGGCAAATGTCACGCTGACGGCAGAACATGCTTTTAAGATTGGACGTTTTTGGGACACTATTATCAGAATGAAGATCATAGAGTACGGGTTCTTGTAGGAAAAGATACAAGATTGTCCGGATATATGTATGAGACGGCACTGGCAGCAGGTTTGACAGCAAGCGGAGCCGATGTCTATGAGATACATGTTACGACGACACCGAGCATTTCGTACCTGATCCGGCAGCAGAATTTTGATCTTGGTATTATGATCACGGCAAGTCACAATCCTTATACCGATAATGGAATTAAGGTCATCAATGGCACCGGTCATAAACTGGAGGAAGAAGTCGAGATCGAGATGGAAAAATACATCGATGGAGAGATTCCGGAGATTCCGTATGCTACCGGCGAAAATCTGGGACGGTGTTTTGATTACCAGGAAGGAAAAAAGATCTACAAGATGTATCTTGAGGATCTGGTAAAGCACAGCTTCAGCGGAAAGACCGTAGCGCTTGATATGTCGAACGGTTCGGCGTCCGGTATCGCGGCAGAGATATTCCGCAGACTTGGTGCAATCGTCCATACGACGGGAGATAAACCCGACGGAATGAACATTAACAAAGAATGTGGTTCCACCCACATTGAAAAATTACAAAAATTAGTAAAAGAAACAGGTGCAGATGTAGGTTTTGCCTACGATGGTGATGCAGACCGGTGCCTTGCCGTAGATGAAAACGGAGAGGTTGTGACCGGAGACCACATTATGTATCTGTGTGGAATGGATTTGAAGGAAAAAGGCAAGTTGAAAGACAATATGGTCGTTACGACCGTGATGTCCAATATGGGACTGTATAAAGCCTTTGACCGCGTCGGTATTTCCTACCAGCAGACGGCGGTAGGGGGATAAATATGTATGCGCCAATATGATGGAGCACGGTTATGTTCTCGGTGGAGAGCAGTCCGGGCATATTATATTTATGGAGCATGCGGTGACCGGAGACGGTATCTTGACTTCCTTAATGATCATGGAAGCAATGCTTTCGAAAAACAGTTCTTTGTCAGCTTTGACAAAGGATTTAAAGATATATCCGCAGCTGCTTGTCAATATGCGTGTCAAAGATAAACTGGCGGCAAGAGAAGACGAAGATGTGAAGGCGGCGGAAGAAGAAGTGGCAAAAGAACTCGGAGACGAGGGAAGGCTGCTCCTGCGTGAAAGTGGTACGGAGCCACTCATCCGTGTTATGGTAGAAGCTGCTACGGATGAAATCTGCAGGGAAAATGTGGATAAGATAATTCAAGTTTTACGTGCCAAATGGCATGAGGATAAAAACTGAAAGAGATAGAAAGGAATTACAAAGAATGAAAGGTGCTTATTACACAAAACAGTATCGCAATGTATTTGCGGAGTGCGGTCATTCTCAGGAAGAGATTGATAAAAAGTTAAAAGATGCATTCCACACAGTATTTTACGGACCGGCTGGCGAGAAATTTTATTTTGAAGCCGGAGATGATATGGGATATTTCGAAGATACGGGAAATTTTGATGCCCGTACGGAAGGAATGTCATATGCCATGATGATGTGTGTTCAGATGAACATGAAAGAAGAATTTGATCGCGTCTGGAAATGGGCAAGAACATATATGTACATGGAAGATGGTTATAACAAAGGCTATTTTGCATGGTCCTGTAAGACAACAGGAGAAAAATGACTATGGTCCGGCACCGGACGGCGAAGAGTTTTTCGCGATGTCATTGTTCTTTGCTTCTCACCGCTGGGGAGATGGCGAGGGAATCTTTAATTATTCCCGGGAAGCAAAAATATCCTGAGTGCCTGTATACATAACGGAGAGAAAGAGCCGGGAGATCCGATCATGGAGCCGGAAAACTATCTGATCCGTTTTATCCCAAGCAGAAAATTCAGCGATCCGTCGTATCATTGTGCACATTTTATGAATTATTCGGAGAATGGGCCAATGAAGAAGACAGAGATTTCTGGAAAAAGGCAGCGAAAGCAAGCCGTGAATATTTGAAAAAAGCTTGTCATCCGGAAACCGGACTGGCAGCAGAATATGCTTATTATGATGGTACTCCATATGAGAAAGAGCAGGATGTCTTTGGTGGACGCCACGACTGGTATTATAGTGATTCTTACCGTGTTATCGCAAACATCGGTCTGGATTATGAGTGGTTTGCTGCTGATGAATGGAATGTGGAAAACAATAATAAAGTACAGAAGTTCTTTATGGAGACACATCGTGGAGAAGACTTTAAGGTATATGAGATTGACGGAACCGTGATCGACCAGCCTGCTCTTCACCCGGTAGCAATCATCGCAACCAATGCACAGGCATCCCTTGCCGCAGACGGCCCTTATGCCAAAAGTGTGTAGAGAGATTTTGGAACACACCGCTTCGTACCGGAGAGAGAAGATATTATGACAACTGTCTGTATCTGTTTGCCCTTTTAGCATTGAGTGGAAATTACCGTATCTGGTAGTCCAAGGCGTTTAGAAATAGAAAAATCAGGGAATACTACCCAAAGTTCCCGAAGTAATTAAAAATTTGGAGGATTAAGAAAAATGAGTTACAAGTAGAGAATCTTGAAAACAGTATGGCAAAAATTACAATAGAGGTAAGCCCGGAAGCATTTGAAGAGGCTATGAAAAATCTTACAATAAGAACAAAAACAAAATTGCTCTTCCAGGTTTCCGTAAGGGAAAAGCTCCTCGTAAACTGATCGAGAAAGAATATGGTCCTGAAGTATTTTATGAGGATGCTGCAAACTTTGTTATTCCGGATGCTTACGAAGAAGCTGCAAAAGAGAGCGGACTTGAGATCGTATCCCGCCCGGATATCGATGTGGAAAAAATTGGAAATGGCGAGCCTTTCGTATTTACCGCTACGGTTGCTGTAAAACCGGATGTTGAACTTGGTGATTACAAAGGAATTGAAGTAGAGAAACAGGAAGTTAAGATCATGGCAGCAGATGTCAATGCTGAACTTGCTAAGGTTCAGGAGCAGAATGCACGTACAGTAAACGTAGAAGACCGTGCAATCAAAAAAGACGATATCGCGGTGATCGACTTTGAGGGATTTGTAGATGACGAGCCATTTGATGGTGGAAAAGGTACCGATTATTCTCTTACGATTGGAAGCCATTCTTTCATCGATACCTTTGAAGATCAGTTGATCGGTAAAAACAAAGGTGATAAAGTGGATGTCAATGTAACATTCCCAGAGACTTACCATGTAGAAGAACTCAAAGGAAAACCGGCACTTTTCAAAGTAGAGATCAAAGACATCAAGATGAAAGAACTTCCAAAACTGGATGATGAATTCGCAAGTGAAGTTTCTGAATTCGAGACATTGAAAGAATACAAAGCAAGCGTGAAGAAGACATTGACAGAGCGCAGAAAAAATCAGGTAAAAGCAGAAAAAGAAGATAAGATCATCAGCAAGGTAGTAGAGAACTCTAAGATCGAGCTTCCAAAACCGATGGTTGACGAGCAGATCAATCAGATGATCAATGAGTTCGCTTCCCGTCTTCAGCAGCAGGGACTCAGCATTGAGCAGTACATCCAGATGACAGGAATGCAGCCACAGATGATGATGGAGCAGATGCGTCCGGAAGCCGAGACACGTATTCGTACACGTCTTGTACTCGAGGCTGTAGCAGCAGCAGAAGACATCAAAGCGACAGCAAAAGACATCGACAAAGAGATCGAGAAAATGGCTGAAATGTATAACATGGAAGCAGATAAGATCAAAGAAATGTTTGGCGATTCTGAAAATAAACAGATTTCTGAGGATATTGCAGTACAGAAAGCAGTTGACTTCCTTGTAAAAGAGTCTGTAGAAGTAGAGCCAAAAGAAGAAGAGAAAGAAGAAAAAGCAGAATAATACAGTTTGCATTTTCAGATGGGAGGGAAATGTTATGGCATTAGTACCTTATGTCATTGAGCAGACAAGTCGTGGCGGAGAACGCTCTTACGATATTTATTCCCGTCTTCTCCGTGAAAGAATCATCTTTTGGGAGATGAAGTGAATGATACGACAGCAAGCCTTGTAGTAGCACAGATGTTATTTTGGAGTCAGAAGACCCAAATAAAGATATCAACTTATACATCAACAGTCCGGGAGGATCCGTGACTGCAGGTATGGCAATCTACGATACCATGAACTATGTAAAATGTGATGTATCGACCATCTGTATGGGACTGGCAGCCAGCATGGGAGCATTTCTGCTTTCCAGCGGTGCCAAAGGCAAACGTCTGGCACTTCCAAATTCGGAAATTATGATCCACCAGCCATCCGGCGGTGCCAAAGGGCAGGCGACAGAAATTCAGATTGTTGCAGAAAATATCTTGAAGACAAAGAAAAAATTGAATGAGATTTTGGCAGCAAACACCGGACAGCCGGTTGAGAAAATTACAGAAGATACAGAGCGTGATAACTTCATGTCAGCGCAGGAAGCACAGGCATATGGTTTGATTGACCGCGTTATCACAAATCATGAATCGAAATAATAGCAATGGGATATGGTGCCAATGGTAAAAGCGGCACCATATGCTTTTCGCATGTTTTGAATGGAGGAAAGCATGGCAGGCAAAAGTAATGATAATACAACAAAGATTCGCTGCTCTTTTTTGTGGAAAAACGGAAAAACAGGTTCGCAAATTGATCGCCGGACCGGGTGACGTGTTTATCTGCGATGAATGTATCAGTCTTTGTGACGAGATTTTGGAAGATGAATTGCAGGAATTGTATAGTGACCGCGATGCAGAAGAGGAAGTCGAGATCAATCTTTTAAAACCGAAAGAGATTAAAGAATTTTTGGACGAATATGTAATCGGTCAGGAAGAAGCAAAAAAGCATTGTCTGTAGCCGTTTACAATCATTATAAACGAGTAATGTCGCAGACAGACATGGATGTGGAATTGCAGAAGAGTAACATTCTTATGATCGGACCAACCGGTTCGGGAAAAACCTATCTTGCACAGACACTGGCGAAGATTCTGAATGTACCGTTTGCAATCGCAGATGCGACCACATTGACAGAAGCCGGTTATGTCGGTGAGGATGTAGAGAATATTCTGTTGAAACTGATTCAGGCAGCGGATTATGATATTGCACGCGCAGAGCATGGTATCATTTATATCGATGAGATCGATAAGATTACGAAAAAATCAGAAAATACGTCGATCACCCGAGATGTTTCCGGAGAGGGTGTTGAGCAGGCACTGTTAAAGATTTTGGAAGGAACCGAGGCGAGTGTACCTCCACAGGGAGGCAGAAAGCATCCGCAGCAGGAATTTTTCCATATCGATACAACCAATATTTTGTTTATTTGCGGTGGAGCATTTGATAGTCTGGATAAGATCATTGGTTCCCGAATTGATAAAAATCCATCGGATTTAATGCGGAGATCGCAGACAAATCGGATACCCGGATCGGAGACCTGTTCCGCCAGGTACTTCCACAGGATTTGGTGAAATTTGGAATTATTCCGGAATTTGTCGGACGTGTTCCTGTGACAGTAAGTTTGGATCTTTTGGATGAAGATGCATTGAAGCAGATCTTGACAAAGCCGAAAAATGCACTGGTAAAACAGTACCAGAAGCTGTTGGAACTCGACGATGTCAAATTGACATTTGAGGACGAAGCGATCCAGGAAATCGCACATCAGTCCATCGAACGAAAGACAGGGGCCCGCGGACTTCGTGCCATCATCGAAAACTGTATGATGGATTACATGTTTGAACTTCCATCGAGAGAGGATGTCAAAGAATGTAAGATCACGAAAGCTGTGGTAGAGAAGACAGGAAAGGCTACTTTGATCGGCAAAGACGACGAGATCTTGAAGATCGAGACGGAGAAAAAAGACGAAGAAAGTGCCTGAATAAGGTGAAATGAACAGGACCGGATTTTGCACCGAAAAGTGCGGGATTCGGTCTTGCTGAAATGAGGTAAGTGTAGAAGATATGGAGAAGCAAATAAAGACAATGCCCGTTATTGCTTTGAAAGGGATGGTGATTCTTCCGGGGATGCTTGTACACCTGGATATAAAACAGGATATTTCAAAAAAGCGGTAGATGAGGCCATGGCTGGGGAAGGCGTGGTATTTATCACCAATCAAAATGACGAAAATGTGGAACTTCCATTATATAAAGATTTGCGTGCAGTAGGCGTCGTGGCTAAGATCCGTCAGGTGATGCGTCTGGAGGAAGATGTCGTTCGTGCGCTGGTTTCTACGACGGACAGAGCGACACTTCTTTGTCTGAACCAAAATGAGCCGTATCTGGACGGTGATGTGGATGTCTATGAGGCGGATGCAGAAATTACGGATGAAGTTGAATATGAAGCAATATGCCGGGAAGCCAGACAATTATATGAAAAATATTTGATCAAAAATCCGAGTGTAGGAAGAAGCGCCTACGATAAAATACAGCAGTCCAAGAGTCTGGACCAGATCTTGGATCTTATTATGATGCATATCCCGATGTCGTTTGAGATGCGTCAGTGTTTTCTCGAGTGCTTTGACCTGCGTGACCGGTTTTATTATGTGTTGAATTTTGTGGACCGCGAGCTGGATATTCTGGACGAACGGCAGAAATTCCGTCAGGCAGTGAAAACGACCATGGAAAAGAACCAAAAAGAATATTATCTGCGGGAACAGATGCGTGCCATTCGTCAGGAACTGGGAGAAGATGGAGAATCCCAGGCGGACGAATACCGCAATCAGGCAGATGAACTGATCTGCAGTGATGAAGTACGGGAAAAGATCGAGCAGGAGATCAAGCGTTTTGAAGCCCTTCCGGCGAATTCTTCGGAAACTTCGGTTAGTCAGGATTATATCGAAAATCTGCTGGCCCTTCCATGGGATAAAATGGATGAGACACCGCTTGATCTGGCAGAAGCCGAAGCGGTTTTGGAAGAAGACCATTACGGTCTGCAGAAAGTAAAAGAGAGAATCCTTGAATTTCTGGCAGTAAGGACATTGACCGGAAATGGAGAAGCACCGATCTTATGTCTTGTCGGACCTCCGGGAACCGGAAAAACTTCGATCGCAAAGTCCGTCGCCAGAGCACTTCATAAAGAGTATGTGCGGATCTGTCTCGGCGGCGTGCGCGATGAAGCGGAAATCCGCGGACATCGAAGAACCTATATTGAGCGATGCCGGGAAAGATCGTCGCCGGATTAAAGAAAGCAAAAGTGAAAAATCCGCTGATGCTCTTAGATGAGATTGATAAAGTAAGCAGCGATTACAAAGGAGATACGTCTTCGGCACTGTTAGAGGTGCTGGATCCCGAGCAGAACCAGAATTTTGCCGATCATTACATCGAACTTCCGGTAGATCTGTCGGAAGTAGTATTTCTCTGTACAGCCAATACGCTGGATACGATTCCGGGTCCATTGCTTGACCGTATGGAAGTGCTGGAAATCGCAGGATATACAGAAAATGAAAAATTCCATATCGGAAAACAATATCTGATTCCGAAACAGATCAAGAAAAATGGTTTGAAAAAAGCCAGCTTGTTATCAATGACAAGGCGTTAAAAACCATTATCAGTGAGTATACAAGAGAGGCAGGAGTTCGTGGACTGGAACGCCAGATTGGAAAAATCTGTAGAAAAGCCGCCAAACTCGTAGTGGAAGAACAGAAGGAAAAAGTAAGAGTTTCCGGCAAAAATATCGAAGAATTTCTTGGCAAAAAAGAAATTTCGCCCGGATATGGCAAATGCAGAAAACGAGATCGGTATCGTGCGCGGTCTTGCCTGGACACAGGTAGGCGGTGATACGTTGGAGATTGAAGTGAATATTATGCCGGGAGAAGGAAATCTGATCCTTACCGGACAACTTGGCGATGTCATGCAGGAATCGGCGCGGATCGCATTGAGTTATGTGCGCTCTATCGTAAAAAAAGAGGCATCGTATTTTAAAGAGCACGACATCCACCTTCATGTACCGGAAGGTGCTGTGCCAAAAGATGGTCCATCTGCAGGTGTAACGATGTCCACTGCGTTGTATTCTGCAATCGAAGGAATCCCGGTCGATGCCAAAGTAGCGATGACCGGTGAAGTGACATTGCGCGGGAAAGTGCTGCCAATCGGCGGATTGAAAGAAAAACTGCTGGCTGCCAAAAGTGCCGGTATTAAGAAAGTGCTTGTACCGCAGGAAAATAAGCCGGATGTCGAAGAACTCGAAGAAGAGATCACAGATGGCATTCAGATCGTATTTGTGACAAAAGTAAAACAGGTTTTGAAAGAAAGCCTCGTGGAACGATAGAAAGGATGACGAGATGGTTATAAAATCATTGGAACTGGAAACAGTGTGCGGAATCACCAGCAAGTTTCCGGAAAATGACAAATTGGAAATGGCATTCTGGGGACGATCCAATGTTGGAAAGTCTTCCCTGATCAATACATTAATGAACCGTAAAAAGCTTTGCCAGAATTTCTTCCCAGCCGGGAAAGACACAGACGGTAAATTATTATAATGTGAATGACATATTCTATCTCGTCGACCTTCCCGGTTACGGATATGCAAAGGTGTCCAAAGAAGTGGCGGCAAAGTGGATGAAGATGATTGAACGGTATCTGAACACTTCCAAATGCCTCCGCGTGGTATTTTTGCTTATTGATATCCGCCATGATCCGTCAGCAAAGGATGTGGAGATGTACCGTATGCTTACGCAGAAGGGATTGAATCCGTTGATTATTGCTACGAAAGCGGACAAGATCAGCAAAATGGCACGGCAGAAAAATGTCGCACAGATAAGGAAAAAGCTGGAAGTCGTAGAAGGGACACCGATCATCCCATTTTCCGCCCAGACAAAGGAAGGAAAAGAAGAGATCTGGGAATATATTGATTATTTTGTCAAAGAAATTGACATTCATGAATAAATTGATAGTAATAACCGATGCAGAAATGAGGGAATAAGATGAATCAGAATACCAAGACAACGATTGAAAAAGTGGTGGAGGAAATTTCGGAAAATTATGACAATGAGCCGTTATTTTCTACCAAAGCCGGTAAGAATATGCCGGAGCGGAAAGAGATCATTGATGCGTTGAAGGAACTCCGCCTTGTGATGTTTCGGGATATTTTGGCGAGCAGGATGCGACAAGATGCCTGCCAAAATATTTTGTCGGTGACCGGCTTCTCACGATTTACCATATGTTTTTTGAGCAGATCGCCTGCGCATTTGCGTATGAGGAATCGAAGTCCATGCTTCTGAGATCACAGGGATACCGGATGAGGATAACCAGCGCAAGGCAGAACGTGTCTGCAGTGAATTTTTTGAACAGCTTCCCCGTATTCAGAAACTGCTTTTGAAAGATGTTCAGGCAGGATATGACGGCGATCCGGCGGCGCAGAGTAAAGAAGAGGTTATTTTTCGTACCCGGGATTGTTTGCCATCTTTGTATACCGCATCGCGCATGAGTTGTACATTCGTCAGGTGCCGTTTATTCCCCGCATCATGACGGAATATGCCCATGCGAAGACCGGAATCGATATCAACTCCGGTGCCCAGATTGGCGAGAGCTTCTTTATCGACCACGGAACCGGTATCGTGATCGGGGAGACGACGATCATCGGAGACCACGTTAAATTGTATCAGGGAGTTACGCTTGGCGGTCTTTCGACACGTGGTGGACAGAAATTGTCCGGCAAAAAGCGTCATCCAACGATTGAAAACAATGTGACGATCTATGCCCGAGCGACAATCCTCGGTGGCGAGACTGTGATCGGCGAAAATTCGGTGGTTGGCGGTAATACTTTTATTACCGGTTCCATCCCGGCAAATTCAAAGTAAGTTTTCATATTCCGGAGATGGACGTCGTGCAGTAATTTAGTCCACTAAGTGTTCGTAAAATAAACTGACAAGAAACCAGAGAGGTGCGTAGTCTAAGCGGATCACGCCCTTAATGTTGCATTTGGAATCACTGTAGTCCCAGGGGCAGCAGTGGTTCTTTTTTAACCATTTTCCGGTGCCGTATTCGGCACAAAAGATACAAATTGTATACATGGTTCCACGTACCAGTATATTTTTCTTTTGAGGATCTGATGCATAGGCTGGATGAGACAGGCCATGCCGTAAATAGGAAACATCCAGAGGGAAGTCCGGCACAGACATGTTTTTTCCCCTTTTTTCAGAGCAGAATGAAGCCCCGTCCAGATGCATTCAAATCCCCAGCCGCAGAGACCGCATTTTACAAAATTTTTAGGTGTTTCCGATAGTTTCATAGAAATCTCCTTTTTTTTCGTGATGTTGTTAGTATTTCTAATTTTGAAGTAACTATTCCGTTACTTTTCGAAAAGAATATGAATGAAGTGTAAAGTATTTTTGAAGTACTTGTTTTCTTTGACAAGATTCGCTATACTAGTAGTAGACTATTTTTTTTTACAGGAGGACATTATGGCAGAGATCAGACCATTTGTATGTGTGCGCCCGGCAGAGGAACTGGCATCCCGCGTGGCAGCACTCCCATATGATGTTTATAACCGACAGGAAGCGAAAGAAGAGGTGCAGAGAGAACCGTTGTCATTTTTGAAAATTGACCGCGCAGAGACTAATTTTGACGACAGCGTGGATACGTATGCGCCGGAAGTATATCAGAAGGCAAAAGAACTTTTGCAAAAGGACAAGCAGGAAGGCGTATATATTACGGATGAAGACCGCAGTTATTATATTTACCAGCTTGTGATGGACGGTCGTCCTCAGACAGGACTTGTCGCCTGTTCTTCTGTAGATGATTATATGAATCATGTTATTAAAAAACATGAAAATACCAGAGAAGACAAAGAAATTGACCGTATCACACACGTAGATACTTGTTCTGCCCAGACCGGACCGATTTTCCTTGCGTATCGTTCTGACAAAGGCATTCATGATATCGTGGCTTCGTATGTGGAAAATGAGACGCCGATTTATGATTTTACGGCGGTAGACGGCATCGCACACCGCGTATGGAAGATTGCGAAAAAAGAAGATGTGGATGCGATTTATAAGGCATTTCAGAATATTCAGCAGATTTATATCGCAGACGGCCATCACCGCGCGGCGTCTGCAGTGAAAGTAGGATTGAAGACAGGAAAATCCGGGTTATACCGGGGAAGAAGAGTTTAACTATTTCCTTTCGGTGTTGTTCCCACACGATGAGTTGCGTATCTTAGATTATAACCGTACCGTAAAAGATCTGAACGGAAGAAGTTTAACACAGTTTTTGGAAGAAATTAGCAAAAACTTTATCGTAGAGAAAGCAGAGGGACAGGTTCGTCCTGAGAAAAAAGGAACCTTTGGGATGTATACCGAGGGACAGTGGTATCATCTGACTGCCAAGCCGGAACTTTTGAAGGAAAAGATGCGGTAGGAAGCCTTGATGTTTCCGTACTTCAGGACTATCTGCTCGGACCGGTTCTTGGGATCGGAGATCCGAGAACGGATCAGAGAATTGATTTTATCGGAGGAATCCGAGGACTTTCCGAACTCGAAAAAAAGAGCGGATTCGGATATGAAAATTTCTTTTTCCATGTATCCGACGTCTATCACGGAATTGTTTGATGTCGCTGATCAGGAACTTGATGCCGCCAAAATCGACCTGGTTTGAACCAAAATTACGAAGTGGATTGTTTATCCATGAGATTTAAGTGCTAAGCGAAGAAAGGAAGAAAAAAGAATGGATCGTTTGTTTAATGTAAATAACCCGCTTATGAGGGCATTGTCAAAATTATTTGATATTGGCTGGCTCAGCCTGATCTATGTTGTATTCTGTGTGCCGCTCGTGACGATCGGTGCAGCGACGACATCACTGTATTACGTGAGTGCCAAGGTACTCCGCAAAGACAGAGGATATGTGTGGTCTGAGTTCTGGCACAGCTTTAAATTGAATTTTAAACCGGCGACATTGATATGGCTCATTTTTGCAGCCATTTATGGCTTGTTGTATTTCAACTTGACAACCTTTAATACGTCAAATGCGGCAGGCGGTTATCTGGTAGGTGCGTATATTGCGCTTGCGTTTATCGTTACCTGTGTTGCCAGCTATGCTTTCTGTCTGCTGTCACGTTTTAATATGAATGTAAGAGGGATTCTGCGTTATGCATTGTATATGTCATTCCGTCATTTCCTTCACACATTGTGCTTTTTGGCAATTTTATTTGTGGCAGGATTTGGAATTTATGCCGGATTCCGTGTGCAGTTGCCGATTTTTTTGTTGTTGGTACCGGGACTGGGATCTTTTCTATATACGTTCCCGATGGAGCATTTATTGAAAAAATATATGCCAAAGCCGGAGAAACGTTATACGGAAAATGGAGAAGAAATTGTCGAATGGTATGAGGAATAAGGAAACACATTCGAAAGGAGATATTTATGAAAAAGAAACTGGAAGATTATATGGACTGGCCGAAGATCGAGGATCTGGAATATGCCGAATGCCGGAATGTTGAAGACGTTCTGGGAGCGGCGGTAGTCGAAGATGGGATCTTGTTCCGCTGTTTCTTTCCGGAAGCAGATAAAGTATTGATCAAGATCAACGGGAAAAGCCGTACCGTTATTATGAAAAAATGGATGACTGTGGTTATTTCGCAGCATTGATGGTTGGTAAGAAGATACCGGAATACACGTATCAAGTACAGTATAAAACGGGGAAAATGGAAATTATTGACAGCTACGCAACGGACCATTTTGTGGATGCGATGGACGAAGTCATGTTTGCCGGTGGAGAGCATGACAAAATCTACGAGAAACTCGGAGCACATCCGGGGCATGTGGCAGGATATGCCGGTACGTGGTTTGCCGTCTGGGCACCGAATGCGGTCAGCGTCAGTGTTGTCGGTGATTTTAACAACTGGGATGGCAGACTTCATCCGATGCGCCGCCTCGAAAGCGGTATCTTTGAGCTGTTTGTACCGGAAGTCGGCGATGGCGATATTTACAAATACGAAGTTCACGGATATGATGGAAAAACCGTGATGAAGGCCGATCCGTATGGTTTTTATGCCGAGAAACGTCCGGCGAGTGCAAGCATTGTCTGGAGTATTGACGAATACGAGTGGCAGGATGCAGACTGGCTGAAAAGAGAAAACAGACCAATTGGAAAAAAGAGCCGATAGTCATTTATGAGATGCACCTTGGATCTTTTGAAAAACCGATGGGCGGCGGTTTTTATACCTATCGTGAACTGGCTGACAAAACGGCAGAGTATTGTAAAAAAATGGGATATACACACGTGGAACTTATGCCGGTGATGGAACATCCGCTGGATGCTTCCTGGGGGTATCAGGTTATCGGGTATTATGCACCGACTTCACGTTATGGAACACCGGAAGACTTTATGTATTTTGTCGATTACCTGCACCAGGCAGGCATTGGCGTGATCTTAGACTGGGTTCCTGCACATTTTCCCAAAGATGAACATGGACTGGGACGTTTTGACGGCACTTGTCTGTATGAACACCTCGATAAACGGCAGGGCGAACATCCACACTGGGGAACGCTCATTTACAATTACGGCCGTCCGCAGGTGGCGAATTACCTTATCGCCAATGCGTTATTCTGGCTGGAACAGTATCATGCAGACGGACTTCGTCTTGATGCCGTGGCCTCTATGCTTTATCTTGATTATGGCAAGCAGGACGGAGAATGGATCGCCAATATATACGGCGGCAATGAAAATCTTGAAGCCATCGAATTTTTAAAGAAATTAAATCAAAAGATCAAAGACCGCAAAGACGGAAGCCTTTCGATCGCAGAAGAATCGACGGCGTGGCCGATGGTAACCGGAAATATCGAAGAAGGCGGTCTGGGATTTGACTTCAAATGGAATATGGGCTGGATGAATGACTATCTCGAATACATTAAGACGGATCCACTTTTTCGAAAAGGCCGTCATGGTATGATCACATTTAGTATGGTTTACCAGTATTCGGAAAATTTCATGCTTGTATTTTCCCACGATGAACTGGTACATATGAAGGGATCCATGTACCGGAAAATGCCGGGAACACCGGCACAGAAACTTGCCGGACTGCGTCAGAGTTTTGGTTATATGGCAGCACATCCGGGCAAAAAGTTACTGTTTATGGGACAGGATTTCGGACAGATCAGCGAATGGAGCGAAGCGAGGGGGCTTGACTGGAACCTGCTTGCAGACGGAAAAGCGATGGCAAGTGATACCGGTGAAGTGATTCGGGTAAAATCGTCCCATCGGATGCTTCAGGATTTTGTCGCGGATCTTTGGAAATTTTATAAGGCACATCCGGCAATGTATGCCTGGGATGAGATCCCGGACGGATTTGAGTGGGTCAGCATGTTAGACGCCGATCACAGTGTCATTGCCTTTATGCGCGAAGCAGAGGACGAAAAAACTGCTCGTTGTATGCAACTTTACTCCGGTTTGCTATTCCGAATTTAAGTTAGGTGTGCCATATGCCGGAAAATATAAAGAAATCTTAAACAGCGATGCGATCGTGTATGGTGGTGAAAATCATACCAATCCGCGTTTAAAAAACAGTAAAAGGGAAAAAATGGATGGTATGGAGCAGAGTATCACTTTTACACTGGCTCCGACCGCGATCCAGATTTTCAGTTATCAGCCGGAACAGCCGGTAAATCGTAAAAAGAAAGAAGAAATGAGGGCAGTAAATCAATATGAAACAGGTAAAGGGTTATACAATCTTACAGAAACAGGAATTGAAAGAATTAAATGCGACAGGATATCTTTTGGAACATGACAAAACAAAAGCAAAAGTGGCAGCCATTGAGACGACGGACGACAATAAGGTATTTTCCATCGGATTCCGTACGCCACCAAAGGATTCTACAGGTGTAGCGCACATTGTGGAACATACGGTACTCTGCGGGTCCAAAGAGTTCCCGGTAAAAGATCCGTTTATTGAACTGGCAAAGGGATCGTTAAACACGTTTTTGAATGCCATGACCTATCCGGATAAGACGGTTTATCCGGTGGCGAGCTGCAATGATAAGGATTTTCAGAACTTAATGCATGTGTATATGGACGCGGTGTTTTATCCAAATATTTACAAAGAAGAGAAGATCTTTAAACAGGAAGGATGGCACTACCATCTGGATTCTGTCGATGGACCTTTGACCTATAACGGGGTTGTATTTAATGAGATGAAGGGAGTCTTTTCCTCTCCGGAGCAGCTGATCGAGCGAAAGATCCAGCAGTCCTTGTATCCGGATACCGGTTATGGTTTTGAATCGGGCGGAGATCCGGTGGATATTCCGAATCTGACCTATCGGGATTACCTTGACTTTCACAGTAAATACTATCATCCGTCAAACAGTTACATCTATCTTTACGGCGATATGGATATGGAAGAAAAACTGACATGGATAGATGAAAAATATCTGTCTCATTTTGAGTATCTGAAAGTGGATTCCGAGATCAAGCCACAGAAGGCATTTGATAAGCCGGCAGAAGTAGATGCCTTTTATTCTCTTGCGGAAGGAGAATCGGAAAAGATAAGTCCTATATCAGTTATAATGCCGTAACCGGAAACTCACTCGACCGCGACCTTTATATCGCATTTCAGGTGCTGAATTATGTGCTGATTCAGGGCGTGGGCGCGCCGGTCAAACAGGCACTTGTCGATGCAGGGATCGGAAGCGAGATCATCAGCTTCTTTGAAGAGAGCATCTGCCAGCCGTTTTTCTCAATCATTGCGAAAAATACGGAAGTGTCAAAAAAAGGAAGAATTTGTAAAAATTATCCGCGAAGAGCTGGAGAAACTCGTAAAAGAAGGAATCAATAAAGATTCTTTGAATGCGGGACTGAATGCCCTTGAGTTCCGTTACCGTGAGGCAGATTTTGGTTCCTATCCAAAGGGATTGATGTATGGTCTTCAGATGTTTGACAGCTGGCTTTATGACAGCGAAAAACCATTTATCCACATCAGCGCGAATGATACATTTAAGCGTCTTCGTGAGAAAATGGAAGACGGATATTTTGAATCCCTGATTCAGACGTATCTTTTGGATAATACACATCGTTCCATCGTGACGGCAGCACCAAAGACTGGACTTACTGCGGAGCAGGATCGTGCGGAGGCAGAAAAATGCCGGAAATATTTTGACACGCTTTCTCAGGAAGAAAAAGAAAACCTTGTGCGTGAGACAGAAGAACTGACCCGCTATCAGGAAGAACCGACACCAAAAGAAGATTTGGAAAAGATTCCGTTATTGTCCCGCGAAGACATCGGAAAGAAAGCACTTCCATTTTCCAATATTGAGAAAGACATAAAGGGAACCAAGGTTCTTCACCATGATTATTTTACCAATGGAATTTACTATATTGATCTATACTTTGATATTAAACCGCTTCTGGCAGAATATGCGCCGTATATCAGCCTTTTGACATCGCTGATCGGCTGCGTGGACACGGATGCGCATGATAAATTGGCATTTTCCAACGAGATTTTGCAAAATGCAGGAGATTTTACGTTTGATACCCTGCTGTCCCGGAAATACAAACAGCCAAAGGAATATAAAGCGTTCATGATCTTCCGTGCCAAAGTGTTTGAGGAAAAGACAGAAAAAGTATTTGAACTGCTGGATGAGGCATTGAAAACGTCACATTTGGAGGATGAAAAACGTTTGAAAGAAATCGTAAGTGAGAATGCATCGGCATTGTATATGCGACTGATTTCTGCCGGACATAGTACGGCGGTCAACCGTGCGCTTTCGTATGGCTCCCGGATGGGAAAATACGATGAGGCGATGAATGGAATATCCTACTACCGCTTCTTAAAGCAGTTAAATGATCATTTTGAGGAATACAAAGAGAATACGATCGCCATCTTGAAAATGCTTGTGCAGGAAATCTTTACAAAGGATAAGATGATGGCAGGAATTACCTGTGCGAAGGATGCGTATGACGGATTTGAAAAAGCGTTCGTGAAATTTGCTGAAAAGATGCCGGAGAAACCGGAAGAAGATGGAACTATACAGCCACAGATCTCTTTTGATGACAGGCACCAGAATGAGGGATTCAAGACGGCAGGACAGGTACAGTATGTGGCGCGAAGTGGAAATTTTGTAGAACGCGGTGTTCCATACCATGGTTCTTACCGTGTCGTACGTGCCATGCTCAGTTACGGATTCCTTTGGAATGAAGTCCGTGTGAAAGGCGGTGCATATGGTGTTATGTGTGGATTCCCAAGTTCGGGAGATGGATATTTCGTATCTTACCGCGATCCGAAACTGGCTGAGACAAATGAAACATACAAAAAGGTGGCAGAATATCTGCGGTCTTACGAGGCCGAAGAGCGTGAGATGACAAAATCTATCATCGGTACGATCAGTGCGGTAGATACACCATTGACACCGAAAACCAAGGGAAGCCGTTCCATGGGAGCTTATTTTTCGGAAATGAAAGTGGAAGATGTCCAAAAGAAAGAGATGAGATACTTTCTACATCTGTAGAAGATATTCGTCGTGCAGCCGATATGGTCGATGCCATATTGGCAGATGGCAGAATCTGCGTTCTTGGAAATGAAGAAAAAGTAAAAGAAAATGCAGAATTGTTTGGCTGCATCGATACGTTATAAATGAAGGAAAGGAGCAGCAGATGGAGGAGAACAAAACGAAAGAGCCGTTTAAATCGGGATTTGTGTCGCTGGTAGGAAGACCCAATGTCGGGAAGTCTACGTTGATGAACCGCATTATCGGACAGAAGATCGCGATTACGAGCAATAAGCCACAGACGACGAGAAACCGGATTCAGACGGTGTATCATGATGAGAGAGGACAGATTGTCTTTCTGGACACACCGGGAATCCACAAGGCGAAGAATAAACTTGGCGAGTATATGGTTACCGTGGCAGAGCGTACGTTTGACGAAGTGGATATGATCCTGTGGCTGGTGGAAGCGACGACGTTTATCGGAAAAGGGGAACGCCACATCGCGGAGCAGTTGAAAAAAGCTCATATTCCGGTTATTCTGGTTATGAATAAGATTGATACAGTGAAAAAAGAAGAACTTCTTGCCTGTATTGATGCCTATCAGCAGATTATGGAGTTTGATGAGATCGTTCCGGTTTCTGCGTGGACCGGAGAAAGCGTGGATCATCTCGTCGACGTGATGTTCCGCTATCTGGAAGAGGGACCGGCGTTTTACGACGACGATACGGTGACCGATCAGCCGGTGCGTCAGATCGTAGCAGAGCTGATCCGTGAAAAAGCACTTCGCCTGCTGGCAGATGAGATTCCGCATGGCATTGCGGTGGCGGTAGACCAGATGAAACTTCGCCATAACAATAAAAATATGTACGATATCGACGCAACGATCATCTGCGAACGCGATTCCCACAAAGGAATCATTATCGGAAAGCAGGGTCAGATGCTGAAAAGATCGGTACACAGGCGCGGCGTGAGATTGAAGAAATGCTTCAGAAAAAGGTCAACCTGAAACTGTGGGTCAAAGTAAAGAAAGACTGGCGTGACAGCGATTTCCTTTTGAAGAATTTCGGCTATGATAAGAAAGAATAACGGTTCGGGTTTTCCGCAATCGTTACAGATGGAATAAAATCCCTCGTATAGATGGTTTCTGATGTGGAGAAGATAGTAATATCAAAAAAACGACGGAGGAAGCCATTATGAACAATAAGTTTTGGAATGAATTTTATCAATCCGGAAAGATTTCGGATTATCTGAATTATGTAAATTCATCGGAACATACGGCGCGGTCCCAAAGTGCATTTGGCGGCAGCCGGTATTCGGATGAGATGGAGAAGATGCAGGATGCAGGAAAAAAGTGACAGGAATGGTGCTTTCGGGGATTCCCGTGGGGGAATACGATAAGCGGGTTGTGATCTTAACGCGGGAACGTGGAAAGATCTCTGCGTTTGCCCGAGGGGCAAGACGACCAAAAAGTTCCCTGATCGCGGCGAGTGAACCATTTACGTTTGGTGAATTTGAACTTTACCGGGGAAGAGATTCCTATACGATTTCTTCGGTAAACGTGAAAAATTATTTTTCGGACATCCGGGAAGAAGTGGAAGATATTTACATGGGCATGTATTTCTGTGAAGTGGCAGAATATGTGACAATGGAAAATATGGATACCCGGGAGATATTGAAATTGTTATACCAGTCTCTCCGCGCTTTTAAAGGTGCCTTCCCTTTCCCGGGAACTGGTAAGACGGATTTACGAGTTTAAATTGATCGCTTTAAACGGGGAAGCTCCCCGTTTATTTGCGTGCATTGCGTGCGGAAGAAAAGACGAACTGTTTTATTTCCATCCACAGAAAGCCGGCATTTTGTGCGAAGCATGTTATGAAAAAAGAACCGTACAACGGACGCGGCGCATATCACATCAGTGGCTCGACGACGTACATATTACAGCGTATCGTGGCATCCCCTGTGAAAACATTGTATACATTTTCTGTCTCAGAGCATGTGATGCAGGAATTAAATCTGGTTGTGAAGGATTATTTTGAAAAACACATTGACAAAAAATTTCAATCCGCGCAAATGTTAGATGATCTGCTGTTATTTTGAGACAATGATAAAATTTTTGTCTTTCTTTTTTCGAAAACTATGTGGTATCATATACAATATACGTGTGTTAAGGAGGCTTCAATTCAATGGCAACAGAGAAGAGAGAGGAAGAAAAAGAAGAAGTTATTTCGAAAAACTTTATCGAACAGGAAATTGAAAAAGATCTTGCTGAAGGTGTCTATAAAAATATTATGACACGTTTCCCGCCCGAGCCAAACGGCTACCTGCATATTGGACATGCAAAGTCGATCTTGCTCAACCAGGGACTGGCAAAAAATATAATGGAACATTTAATCTTCGTTTTGATGATACAAACCCGACAAAAGAAAAGGAAGAATTTGTAAATTCTATTTTGGAAGATGTTGTTTGGATCTGCGGTGGAGAAAAACCGCCGGTATATTTTGCGTCCAATTATTTTGACCAGATGTATGAATGTGCGGTCAAATTGATCAAAAAAGGCAAAGCTTATGTATGTGACCTTACACCGGATGAGATCCGCGAGTACCGTGGAACATTGACAGAGCCGGGTAAAAACAGTCCATACCGTGACCGTTCCGTAGAAGAAAATCTGGAATTATTTACCAAAATGAAAAATGGAGAATTTAAAGATGGCGAAAAAGTTCTCCGTGCGAAAATTGATATGAGTTCGCCAAATATCAATATGCGTGATCCAATCTTGTATCGTGTGGCACACATTATGCACCATAATACGGGCGACAAGTGGTGCATTTATCCGATGTACGACTTTGCGCATCCGATCGAGGATGCGGTAGAAGGAATCAGTCATTCCATCTGTACACTGGAATTTGAGGACCACCGCCCATTGTATGACTGGGTTGTACGCGAGTGTGAATTTGAAGTACCTCCTCGGCAGATCGAATTTGCAAAGATGTATTTGACCAATGTAATTACCGGAAAACGATATATTAAGAAACTGGTAGAAGATGGCGTGGTAGACGGATGGGATGATCCGCGTCTTGTCTCCATCACAGCACTTCGCCGCCGTGGATTTACGGCTTCATCCATCCGTAAGTTTATGGAACTTGCCGGTGTATCAAGCAATAGTTCTGTAGATTATGCGATGCTTGAATATTGTATCCGTGAAGATCTGAAGATGACGCAGCCTCGTATGATGGCGATCTTGGATCCGATCAAATTGGTGATCACCAATTATCCGGAAGGCCAAGTAGAATATCTGGATGTACCAAACAATCAGGAAAATCCGGAGATGGGTACAAGAAAAGTGCCATTTGCCAGAGAACTTTACATCGAGAGAGACGACTTTATGATCGAGCCTCCTCGTAAATATTTCCGTTTGTTCCCTGGAAATGAAGTACGTCTGATGAGTGCTTATTTTGTAACATGCCAGGATTATGTAACCGATGAAAACGGAAAGGTAACGGAGATTCATTGTACGTACGATCCGGAGACAAAGAGTGGTTCCGGATTTACCGGAAGAAAAGTAAAGGAACGATCCACTGGGTAGCTGCACCGACGGCAGCGACAGCGGAAGTGCGTTTGTATGAAAACCTTGTAGATGAAGAGAAAGGGGTTTACAATGAAGACGGTTCTGTCAACATTAACCCGGACTCTTTGAAAGTATTAGAGAATTGTTATGTGGAGCCGGCACTTGCGGAGGCAAAACCGGGAGACCGTTTTCAGTTTATGAGAACCGGATATTTTTGTGTAGATACGAAAGATACGACCGAAGGACATCAGGTATTTAATCGCATTGTGTCAATGAAGAGTTCTTATCGCCCGGGAAAATAATCCGGAGAGAATGGAGGCAGTTATGGGTAATTTGTTCGCAGGACTGGAAAGTCTTGGGTTGAACATCAAGGATAACGTTGATGTTTATGAAAAAGAAAAGAAAGAAAATCAAAGTGCAGGTGTCAAAAAAGCACAGGTAAAGGAGATTCAGGAAGAAGATCTTTTGTTTGATAAAACCTATACCTGTCCGGTCTGTGACCATGAATTTAAGAGTAAGATGGTTCGTACCGGAAAGGCAAAATTAGTGTCTGCAGACACGGATCTTCGCCCGAAATATCAGGGGATCGATCCATTGAAATACGATGCGATCCTCTGCCCAAAATGCGGATATGCATCATTGAACCGTTATTTTAATTTTGTGATGTCTTCTCAGGCGAAGATGATCCGCGAGAAAATTTCAGCTACGTATCATTATGTACCGGAAGGCGAGAAAGTGTATACCTATGATGAGGCAATTACCCGTCATAAGATGGCGCTTCTTAACACAATCGTAAAACATGGAAAAACGAGTGAGAGAGCCTATACCTGTCTTAAGATTGCCTGGCTGTTCCGCGGAAAACGCGAAGAACTGATGAAAGGTGATTATAAGAAAGAAGAGGCAGTAGCGCTTCTGGCCGAAGAGAAAGAATTTTTGAAAAATGCACATGAAGGATTTGTGGCAGCATTTTCCAAAGAAGATTTCCCAATGTGTGGTATGGACGAATACACTGTGATGTATATGGTGGCAGAACTGGCACGCAGGATCGGAAACAAAGAAGAGGCAAAACGCTGGATATCCAAAGTGCTTGTGGCAAAAGATGCAAACCGCCGCATTAAAGATAAAGCGCTGGCATTGAAAGAAATGCTGCAGCAGGAAGAGTAGACAGCAGATGCTGGCAGAATGGAGAGTATGATCGATGGAATTATGGCTTGATATTTTAATGGATGCGTTGATTGACAGCATTAAACTATTCCTTTTTTGCTGCTGACCTATCTGCTCATGGAGTATCTGGAGCATAAGACCAGCACAAAGACGAGGGCGTGGATTCGGAAAGCCGGCAGGCTGGGACCTATCGCAGGCGGTGTCGCAGGAATTTTTCCACAATGTGGATTTTCGGTAGCCGCTTCAAATCTGTACTCCGGTGGAATCATTACGATGGGAACGCTGGTGGCAGTGTTTTTATCGACCTCGGATGAGATGCTTCCAATCTTTTTATCGGAAGCGGTAAACGGAGGATCATTTTGAAAGTCCTCGGAATTAAACTTGTGACAGCAGTATTTACCGGGTTTATCGTAGATTTTGTCATGCGTTTTCGACCAAATGCCATTCAATATAAAGATTTTCATACGATGTGTGAAAGCGAACACTGCCATTGCGAAAAAAGCATTGGAAAATCTGCTTTTATACACACATTTAAAATATTATTGTTCATTTTCCTGTGTTCTCTTGTTTTGAACTTTTTGATTGAAATAGGAGGCGAAGAGCGGATTTCTGAATTTTTATCGAGCCATGCGATGTTCGGACCGGTATTTGCGGCAATTGTCGGATTGATTCCGAACTGTGCGGCATCGGTTCTTATCACTCAGATGTATCTGGGAGGAATTCTCGATTTTGGTTCGATGATCTCAGGACTGCTTGTCGGCGCGGGGTTGGACTTTTGGTTTTATTCCGTACAAACAAAAGATGGAAAGAAAATCTTTCCATCCTTGGAATTGTATGGGTTGCCGGTGTGTTTTGGGGTGTTATTGTGAATTTACTCATCCATTGAGAGGATGCCGTTTACCTTTGTCATAGCACGGGGAACGCATCTTTTGACGTTTTCCACGGAGCATCGGTATTGCGGTAGTCAAATTTGTCGATAAACCATGCCAGTTCTTCTTCCATTCGTTTATAATTTTCTAAAAATACGCGGTTTAAGTCACTGGTGAAATCTTCCAGTACATTCCCGTGGAGATATTTTGGCGCTTCTTCAAAAAGCATTCCGTAGTGTTCTAAGCAGAATCCTTTTGATTTTTTGAATCTTGTCACAAAGGCAGAATCTTCTTCATATAAGTAGAAAATGGTTGCAATGTACCGCTCATATACGTCCTTGATCCGATCACAGATATAGCACGAATGACTGATCTTGTCGGTAAAGGAAAAGAGGGACGTTTCTTCTTTTTTGGAAAATAATCCACCGGCGCTTTTTCTTCCCTTTTTTGTAATAATTCAATCTCTTTTATCATATTCTTCATGTGAGTATCCATGATGAGAGCAAGTCCAAGCCGGTTTTCAAAATCGTACATCATCTGCATATGGCGGGTGCAGAAGCCGATTTTGTCTGTGGTAAGCCGAATATCATCTTCCATATAACTGGGCCCCATCGCAAAGGCGACAGCATCGTTTTCCAGTTTCAATTTCATCGCGCACACAGGACATTCACAAGGTTTATCAAAGATGTCATTTACGGAATCGTGTATAATTGTTCTTTCATAGGTACCTCCGGGTGTTCTTTTGCAAATAGTATAGCATAAACGAAAAAAGAAAGCAAAAAGTTAGAAAAAAAGAGGATAAGAGAGATATAATGCGAAAAACAATAAAATAGAAGGGAAATTCATAAGCGTACGACTTGCAAAAAAACAAGAGAAATGACTATTATTAAATCAATCGTTAGCACTCGGCAAAAGAGAGTGCTAACAAGCAAAAAGCGAAAAGATCATGATTGGAGGAAATAGAAATGAAATTAGTACCTTTAGGTGACAGAGTTGTTTTACAACAGTTAGAAGCAGAAGAAACTACAAAATCCGGTATCGTTCTTCCGGGCCAGGCACAGGAAAAACCACAGCAGGCAGAAGTAGTAGCTGTTGGACCGGGTGGTCTTGTAGATGGGAAAGAAGTAAAAATGGAAGTAAAAGTCGGCGATAAAGTAATTTATTCAAAATATGCGGGAACCGATGTAAAATTGGAAGAGAAAGAGTATGTGATCGTTCGCCAGAGCGATATCGCAGCTATTGTGGAAGAATAAAAGAAGTTTAAAATATTTTAATTGGAGGTCTTTATAATGGCAAAAGAAATTAAGTTTGGCGTAGATGCCAGAAAAGCACTGGAAACAGGTGTAAATAAATTAGCAGATACCGTACGTGTTACACTGGGACCAAAAGGACGTAATGTTGTATTGGATAAATCTTTTGGCGCGCCACTTATCACAAACGATGGTGTAACAATTGCAAAAGAGATCGAGCTGGAAGATGCTTTCGAAAACATGGGAGCTCAGCTTGTAAAAGAAGTTGCTGCTAAGACAAATGATGTAGCCGGTGATGGTACTACAACCGCGACTGTACTGGCTCAGGCAATGGTTCATGAAGGTATGAAAAACCTTGCAGCCGGCGCAAATCCAATCGCTCTTCGTAAAGGTATGAAGAAAGCGACAGACTGCGCAGTAGAGGCAATCAAATCCATGAGCGAGACTCTTTCCGGAAAAGAGCAGATCGCTAAGGTTGCAGCAATTTCCGCCGGTGACGAGCAGGTCGGTGAAATGGTAGCTGACGCAATGGAAAAAGTTTCCAATGACGGAGTTATCACAATTGAAGAGTCCAAGACCATGAAAACAGAACTTGACCTTGTTGAAGGTATGCAGTTTGACCGTGGTTATTTGTCAGCATATATGGCAACGGATATGGATAAGATGGAAGCAAATCTTGAAAATCCATACATTTTGATCACAGACAAGAAGATTTCTAATATTCAGGAAATCCTTCCACTTTTGGAGCAGATTGTACAGTCCAGTGCAAAACTTCTCATCATCGCAGAAGATGTAGAGGGGAAGCACTCAGCACATTGGTATTGAACAAACTGCGTGGTACATTCCAGGTAGTAGCTGTAAAAGCTCCTGGTTATGGTGACCGTAGAAAAGAAATGCTCAAAGATATCGCAATTCTTACCGGCGGTCAGGTAATTACCGAAGAACTTGGTCTTGATCTGAAAGACACAACAATGGATCAGTTAGGACGTGCAAAATCCGTTAAAGTTCAGAAAGAAAATACGATCATCGTAGATGGCGAGGGCGACAAAGCAGAGATCGAAGCTCGTGTATCCCAGATCCGTACCCAGATCGAAGAGACAACTTCTGAATTTGATAAAGAAAAACTTCAGGAAAGACTTGCTAAACTGGCAGGCGGTGTTGCCGTTGTTCGTGTTGGTGCCGCAACAGAGACCGAGATGCAGGAAGCAAAACTTCGTATGGAAGATGCTTTGGCAGCGACAAGAGCAGCCGTAGAAGAAGGAATTATCGCAGGTGGTGGTTCTGCTTACATCCACGCATCCAAAGAAGTTGCTAAGATGGCAGCAGAGCTGGAAGGCGACGAGAAGACAGGTGCCAATATCATCCTGAAAGCGCTCGAAGCTCCACTTCGTCGTATCGCTGAAAATGCAGGTCTGGAAGGATCTGTTATCATTGATAAAGTAAAAGAAGGAAAACCGGGATTCGGTTTCAATGCATATACAGAGCAATATGTAAACATGGTTGACAATGGAATTCTTGATCCTGCTAAGGTTACAAGAAGTGCATTGCAGAATGCAACCAGTGTAGCATCTACCCTCTTGACAACAGAGTCTGTAGTTGCTAATATTAAAGAAGATACACCGGCTATGCCGGCAGGCGGCGCCCCAGGCATGGGCATGATGTAAACCATCCGCAAAGCAAATCAAGCGCCCACCGAAAGGTGGGCATTTGATTTGAACGGATGGTTTAGCGATACGCGCAGGAGCGCGTCAGCGCGGGCACGCGGAGCGTGGCGCGTAGAGCTAAGAAGATGAGATACGCGCAGGAGCGCGTCAGCGCGGGCACGCAGAGCGTGGCGCGTAGAGCTAAGAAGGCAAGATACGCGCAGGAGCGCGTCAGCGCGGGCACGCGGAGCGTGGCGCGTAGAGCTAAGAAGATGAGATACGCGCAGGAGCGCGTCAGCGCGGGCACGCGAAGCGTGGCGCGTAGAGCTAAGAAGATGAGATACGCGCAGGAGCGCGTCAGCGCGGGCACGCGAAGCGTGGCGCGTAGATTATAGAACGAAAACAGGAGGACAAAATGGAGCAGGCATACGCAGAATATAGTGTGAAACAAAAACAACCGGAAAAGATATTGCATTGAAGGTTATGATGATCATTGGTGTAATACTTCTCTTTATTATAGGCTTTCGATTCCGTCTTCTGTTTTTGTTAGACGTAGTAGCCGTATTTGCCATGGTGTGGTTCTGGCCGAGATTTCATGTAACGTGGGAATATGTTTATTGTGACGGTCAGATTGATTTCGATATGATTCAAGGCGAAGATAAAAGGAAGACGGTTCTTCGGATTGATCTTGATAATGCCGATGTGATCGCACCGATGGATTCAGAGCGGATGGCAGGATATCGTCACTTGCAGACGAAGAAGTTTTATTCCCTACAGCCGGATGCAAAAACATATGGTGTTGTGATTCGCTCGGAGGGAAAAGAAGAAAAACTTGTTCTTGAATTTGAGCCAAATGAAAAGATGATGGATTTGATCTTGAACAAATATCCGAAAAAAGCCGAAAAATAGGAAATAAGAAAAAGCTTGTCATATAGTGTATGGCAAGCTTTTTTTTGCGACTTGTTGTTAGGAGGGAGAGTTTGGGTGATGCCAGAGATGGGACATTAGAGTTGTTGACTGGCGTCAACAAAGTCCCCTTCCTCAACAAGGAGGCGCCCCTTCGCATACGCTCAGCGGCAAGTCGTCGGGGACATTAGAGTTGTTGACTGGCGTCAACAAAGTCCCCTTCCCCAACAAGGAAGCGCCCCTTCGCATACGCTCAGCGGCAAGTCGTCGGGGACATTAAAGTTGTTGACTGGCGTCAACAAAGTCCCCTCCTCAAAAATAGTAAGCTTGCCATAATTTTGAAAAAAAGGTATGGTAAATTATAGAAAAATAAATATGATCAGGAGGATGAGATGAATTTTCCGGGTAAAGAAAAACTGAAAAAAAAAATGGAATAACTATAGAAAACCTTCTATGTACGAGAAGGGGTATCGTGATGAATTCGATCAGGGGTATGAAAAGGAAAAAGACTCCTATCAGAGGTATCAGTCTGTCATAAAGAGAAAAATTGAGGTAGAAAGCGATATTGCATACGAGAAAGGTTTAGCGGTAGAGAGCCGCGAACGAGATCAGGAATTGACAAAGCAGTTAAAAGAAAATAAATATTTGTTTGAGGAGCCATGTGTGATTTTGAATCCGTATGGAAGGACTCCGCTTTGTGCGTATGTGATGTTTTGGACGGAGGAACCTTGTGCAGTACAGTTTACGGTAAAAGGAAAGACAAAAGAGGCAGATATCTGCGAGAAGATTGTCACACTTGAAAATTGGCACAGAGTGCCGGTATATGGATTGTATCCGGAGATGGAGAATGAAGTAAAACTGGAAATGATTGACAAAAACGAAACGGTCATTGCGGAAAAGAAACTTATGATACTAACAGACAAGTTACCGGACTCTATGAATGATCTGGTGCAGGTAAAGAAAAAGACAGAGAAATCTGCGATGAAACTAATTTTAGCAGTAGGAAAAAAGTATGCCATATCCGGCTGCCTTTGATGAACAGGGAGACATTCGCTATATGATGCGGTTCCGACCGCGTGGCTATGGATTTTTTCCGGTAGCAAATGACCGTTTTATTGTGATGGAGCGGCAGACCCTTCTTCCTACACAGTTGATTCCACATTCGACGCAGATGTATGAGATGGATTATTTGGGAAGAGTGTACCGGACGTATTATGTTCCCAATGGCATACACCACGATGTGTGTGAAATGACTCCGGGCGGCAACCTGCTTGTTGCTAGTAATTCCCAGTGTGGACATGTTGAGGATTGCATCGCAGAAGTGAACCGCGAAACCGGGAAAATAGAGAAAGTGCTGGATATGCGGGAGATTTTTGGCACCGCATACCGGGATCGGACCAATTGGGTGCATATCAATTCCCTGGATTATGACAGCAGTAAAAAGCAGGTTTATTTCTCAGCGAGAAATATTCACACGATTGGCTGTATAGATTGGAAAAAGGACAAGCTCAAATGGATATTGGGCGAGAAAAATATGTGGAAAGAACGTCCTTTTTCGAAAAAACTTCTCTCGACACCGGAAAATATGCCATGGCATTTTCAGCAGCATTCAGCCAAATTGATCCGGCAAAACCTGGATGGAAGAGAAGACACGATCCATATTATGATCTTTGACAATCATTGGCATGTGCGAAGAAAAAATAAGTTTTTTGACAACGATGAGCAATCTTATGTTACAATATATACGATAAATGAAAAAAAGAAAAAAGCGTGGATTGAAAAACGTTTTGGCGGGATTAAGTCAAAGATTACATCCAATGGAATCTTGTGTGCTGAGAAGAGACGACTATTTTATATGGGCGGATTTTTGGCATATCCGGAGAACTATGACAACCGTGGTGGCTATATATATGAATTTGATTATGACACCGGCTGTGCATTGAATGAATATTCCCTGCGATATTATTTCTTCCGAGCATATGAACTGCGGATGAATATGCAGGATCTGTCGAAGGCGATGGATCTGTATGAAGAGCCTTGTGTTGGCTGGCTGCAGCCATTTGAAAGATGGGAAGAACCGGTCAGCCGTCCCGAGAAAAAAGACATCGGAGGCACCGATACAATGCAAGCAGGAGAGAATCCGACTTCGTTTAGAAGATCAGAATCTCCAGATAAAATCCAGAGATCATTTGATCGAGCAGGTTGTCGTAAAGGGCAAGCGGAATACGTATCAAAAAAGATTTCCGTAATCCGCCGAGAGAGCAGGATCTTGCCGCCGAAATGGAATATTATGTGTCAATTCCGTTATACAATCTGTCAGACGATACGTATGAAGTATACGTTCGTTTTGGTGGAGAATTGTACGACAGTGGAGAGACATTTACAATCCACAGCCGGAGATAGAAGGAGTAAATGAAGTGAGAAGACGATGTGTTCCCTTAGGGATCATAGCAGGTCTGGGAGTATTGATGTTATTGTTGCTGCCGGTGCAGGCACAGGCAAAGCGGAGAAGTGTGCAGGCAAATAGTGTCAGTGCCTTGGAGCAGGCAACAAAGAAATTGGAAAAACCGGTGGGATCATATGGCTGGGAAATCGGACATACCGTTTGAAAAAGAGTATAATGATTCCCTCCAATGTTACTATACGAGGCCGGAAGAAAACAGTGATTGACGGTTCGATGTTAAAAGGCAGAACGGCATTTGTGACAAAAGATTCGAAAGAAGTCCATGTACGTTGGATCCATTTTACGAAAATGCAGAAAGGAAGTGCAGTTAAGGGCATCCGAAGCCGGAATATGCGGATTACAGATTGTTCGTTTACCGGCGGAGATTATGGCGTTTCTTTTGAAGGCTGTTACCGCCCGATTGTAAGCAGCAATACATTTACCAAACTGGGGCAGCCAATTCGGTTTACCATTTCCAAAAAGACAGTAAAAAGAGAGCCGGGAGACGCATTATTAAGCGGACGGTCATTACAAAAACAGTATCACCGCAAAGCGCATCGCACAGATGAAAAAGAATACGGTGAAAAAAGTAACGCATTATTATGTGACATTTTCCAACGATGGAAAGAAACAAAAGCGGCTGTTTTATTACCGGGATAAGTCGGATAATAATCTGTATTTGCGGCCGGAGACGCGTCCTTACCGTGAGCGGTATACCGATGAAGACACCTACCGCGGAAATACGAAAGGGTATTATCAACTGCGTTCTTATATGGAACAGTTGGAATATTGCGGCGGCGGAACATTGACTTTGAAAAAGGAACATATTATATCAGTAATGCGGTGTGCATTCCGTCAAATGTAAAAATTGTGTTTGAGGACGGTGTTGTGATCAAAAGACCAAAGCTATTTACCAGACAGAACTCGATAACCATAAAGTTATCTTTATCTTTGTGCCGCCTTCAAGGAAAAGAAAAAAGAGTCGGTAAGCGGTTACGGCGGAACGCATGATGTGACAATGACAGGCATCGGAAATGTCGTGATCGACTGCAATAACAAACTGCCGGGGCGTGGTATGGATATGGGGCACTGCCGGAATATTGTCATAGAAAATCTGACATTTCATAATCAATATGGCTCGCATTATATTGAACTCAATTCATCACAGAATGTCATTGTAAGAAATTGTAATTTTTGGAAATTCCGCGATTATAAAGGCGATACATACAAAGAGGCCATCAATATTGACGGAACGGATTATGCGGTTAATGGGTTTAATCATGTGTGGTCAAAGCATGATAAAACGGTGTGCCAAAATATCGAAATTACAAACTGTAAATTTACAGATCTTGGGACAGCCATCGGGTCACATACATATGTTGCCAATCAAGGACAGCAGTGTTACCATACGAACATTCGCATTACCAATAACGTATTTTTCGGCTCGACAAACTGTGCGATCCGGGCTCTGAATTGGAAAAATGTGTTAATCGCAGACAACTCATTCCGAGATATCGGTATTCAAAATGGGGCGAAAAATTTCTCTATTTTTATGGGGGAGTTATTGATGCAACTGTCACAAGAAATGCTTTCGCCAATGTGTATGTGCCGGTTACGATACGGCAGCAGATTCAGTATGAATTGGAGCGAAAAGCCGGATATCCGATCAGTGAATGCCAGATTACCGATAAAAACTGGGAAGATCTGCTGCGTACCAATGTAATTTATGGTGCCGTATTTAAGGCAGCAGTGCGGTATACCAAAGATTTACAGCTGACCGATAAAACTTTAAAATATTTTTATGAATAAAAAGAAAATGACATATTTTGAGAGTAACATAAAAACAGTAGAAGATTTAAAGAAAGGTGAGAACTCTATGAAACGAAAAATTGTTATCGCTGGTGCGGTAATTGCGTGCGCGGCAGCATGTCAGTTTGTCAATGCAGATGCGGCACAGGCGGCGAAGAAATATACCATCAGCAAAACGACGAAACCATGCAGCAGTGCATACATAAGGGGCAAGGGATACAATGCCAAATCCAAAAACTACTTTACGATTAAATCGTATCTTGAAAAATTGAAAAAGCAGGGTGGTGGTACCCTTGTTTTGAAAAAAAAAGGAACTTACAAAATATGTTCGACATTGACGGTGCCAAGCAATATAACCATTCAGTTAAAAAATGGTGTTGTGCTGAAAAAGACGGACAAGACAGGAAGCAAGTCATTGAAGGCCGGAAAAGTGATGTTCAAACTGACAAGTGCGAAAGCCAAAGATTACAAAGGTACGAAAAAGTTGTGATCACAAGTAATAAAAAGGCTACGATCGACCTTGGCAAAGTAAAGAATGCAGTTGCAATCGATATGGGACATAATTACAATGTTTCGATATCGAATTTGACATTCCGCAATAAAAATGCGGGAACATACATTAATATCGCCGGAAGCCGTACGGTGAAAGTGACAAATTGTACATTCCAGGGTAATGCCGCTTATACCGGAGGAAGTTATCAGGCAGCGGTACTGATCAATGCGTATGGCAGAACTCCTTGTAAGACGGTAAAGGTAACCGGAAATACTTTTACAAATCTTGAAAATGGTATCCGTACGACCAAATACAAAAAGCAGGTCTATTCGGAGGGCGTTTCCATTCAAAATAATAAATTCAAAAATATGACGGTTAGTGCTGTGACCGGAAAAATGTGGACGGGTGCAGCAATTACCGGAAATACGATTTATCGCAGTGATGCCAGTAAAGGGACCGCATTTGCGTTCCAGTTGTACAGCATGACTGAGCCGGAAATTTCAAAAACAAGATTGATAAGTGCCGCACACCGATTTATTTTGGAAGAGCTTCGAAAATTGACAATTCCATCTCGGAAGCAAAGATTTCTTCGATGGAAAATAATACGGTAACGGATGCCGTGGTTTACTATGTCATTCAGAAGCATGACTCAGAGACAAGATTGTTGTATTTTAAAGACAAAAATGATAAAGATTTCCGCATTACAACGGAGACGACACCATATCGTGGACATTACGAGACGGCATCCGGATATACGGCAAACAGCGGACAGGCTAAGACATATTATGTATTCCGCTCGTATATGGAGCAGTTAGAGTATACCGGCGGCGGTACGATCACGGTAGCAGCCGGAACGTATACATTGAGCCATTCTGTCTGCATTCCATCAATGTAACGGTAAACTTTGAAGATGGCGTAAAGATTCAGAAAGTAAAAGCGGTAAATACCAACCTGGCAACCAACAAAACGATGTTTGAAGCTGGTGCCACCTTCCAAAGAAGGCGTGAAAAATTCAGTGGGCGGATACAACGGTTCCCAGAATGTAACACTGCAGGGAAATGGAAGTACAATCTTTGATTGTGCCTATACGCTGAACGCCATGGCAGTTGTTATGGGACATGCTCAGAATATCAACATCCGCAATATTGCATTTACGAACGAAAATGGTTCGCATTTTATCGAACTAAATTCGTCAAAAAATGTCACAGTTGAAAATTGTTCCTTTACGGACTTTAAGATTTATAATAATAAGAGTCATAAAGAGGCGATTAACGTTGACACGACAGACTCTAACAACAATGGGTTTAATTATGAGTGGTCCAATCATGACCGCACCGCATGTGATACGGTTATGATCAATAATTGTATGTTTACAAATATAGGTGTAGCTGTAGGAAGCCATACGTATTCCGTAGCTATGAATGATGTAAATACACAGGTGTATCATGAAAATATCACGATTCAGAACTGTAAAGTAAGTCAGACTTACAATGCCGGTATTCGAATGCTTAACTGGCGGAATGCAGTCATTAATAACAATGAATTTTTAGGTATTCAGGATTAGAAGACAACAAAGGATACAACTATACCTGTATTCTTGTGAAAGGTGCTGTAAATCCTACGATTACGAAAAATACGTTTGAAAAAGCGGGAATGAAGAAAAATTATGCAGTTGTCATTTATGAGAAGACGCAGCCGGCAACAGATGGTGCGATTGCAGCCGGATATGTCGATACCTATAGTGTGTTGAGTGAAGAAAACCGAGCGGCTCTTCGTGACAATACGGTAAAAGGTTTGTGTTATAAGAGATTCCTTACGAAGTATGCGGATGGCACTAACGATCTGTATACGGAAGATGGTGTGACAAAGAATCCAAACAATCTGTTTAACGATTCAAACAGTGCTACGGATGGAGACAACGTAACGATTCCGGACGATGGAAAAGAAGACGCAACCGAATAAAATTATCAATACTTAACGAAAAAGTGGGGTTGTCGATTGACAATCCCACTTTCGTACGTTATAATGAAACGATGAGAGATCGTGCCGTTGTGTGTGGCACGCGGCACAGGTAAGATGCTCCGGCAGGGAGCAAAGAATGGAGGAAGTCATGGCTGAAGTAAAAAGAATATTCTGACAGAAGAAGGATTGAAAGCACTGGAGTCAGAATTACAGGATTTGAAAGTAAATCGTCGTAAAGAAGTTGCACAGAAGATCAAAGAGGCAAGAGAACAGGGAGACCTTTCCGAGAACGCTGAGTATGATGCAGCAAAAGACGAGCAGAGATATCGAACTTCGAATCGAAGAGATAGATAAAATTTTGAAAAATGCGGAACTGGTTACCGATGATGACATTGATTCCAGCGTAATCAGCATTGGATGTACCGTAAAGATCAAAGATTTGGAATATGATGAAGAGATGGAGTACAAACTGGTTGGTTCGACAGAGGCAAACAGTCTGAAAGGAAAAATTTCCAACGAGTCTCCTGTAGGAAAAGCATTGATCGGTGCGAAAAAAGGGACATACTGTTATGGTTGAGACCCCAGCCGGCTTATTGAAATATAAAATTCTTGAGATTACGAAGAACTAATTGGAGGATAGAGAAGTGGCAGAAGATATAAATCAGTTGTTAAAGGTCAGAAGAGAAAAACTGGCAAATTTGATCGAAGCAGGAAAGAATCCGTTTGAGATCACAAAGTGTGATGTAACACACCACTCAATGGATATTAAAGATAATTATGACGAAATGGAAGGAAAGACAGTAACTATCGCCGGACGTATGATGTTCAAACGTGTGATGGGAAAAGCTTCTTTCTGTAACGTGCAGGACCTGAAAGGAAGCATTCAGGCGTATGTAGCGCGTGACAATATCGGAGAAGATTCTTACAAAGATTTCAAAAAGTATGATGTCGGTGATCTTCTTTCGGTCACAGGTGAAGTGTTTAAGACAAAGACCGGAGAAATCTCCATTCATGCGACAGATGTAGTTCTTTTGTCAAAGAGTCTTCAGATCCTTCCGGAAAAATTTCACGGTTTGACGGACACGGACATCCGTTATCGTCAGCGTTATACCGACCTGATCATGAATCAGGACGTAAAAGAGACATTTATCAAACGTTCCAAGATTCTTCGCGAGATCCGTAACTTCCTTGCAGACAGAGATTTCATGGAAGTGGAGACTCCGATGCTTGTAGCCAATGCCGGTGGAGCAGCAGCCCGCCCATTTGAGACACATTACAATGCTCTCGACGAAGACGTAAAACTTCGTATTTCTCTGGAATTGTATTTGAAACGATTGATCGTTGGCGGTTTGGAGCGTGTATTTGAAATCGGCCGTGTATTCCGTAATGAAGGTGTAGATACCCGTCATAATCCGGAATTTACATTGATGGAGCTGTATCAGGCATATACAGACTATGAGGGCATGATGGAACTCACAGAGAGCATGTACCGCTATCTGGCAGAGAAAGTATGTGGCAGCGCTGTAATTACCTACAATGGTATCGAGATTGACCTTTCTAAGCCATTTGAGCGCATCACAATGATCGACGCCGTAAAGAAATATGCAAACATTGATTTTAATGAAATAAAGACAGATGAAGAAGCTAAGAAACTTGCCGATGAGCACCATATCGAATATGAGGCTCACCACAAAAAGGTGATATCATCAGTTTGTTCTTCGAAGAATTCTGCGAAGATAAACTGGTTCAGCCAACTTTCGTTATGGATCATCCAATCGAAATCTCACCTCTTACCAAGAAAAAACCGGACAATCCGGAGCTGGTAGAGCGTTTCGAGCTTTTCATCAACGGATGGGAAATGTGTAATGCGTACTCCGAGTTGAACGACCCAATCGATCAGAGAGAGCGTTTTAAAGCCCAGGAAGAGGCATTTGCCGCAGGAGACGAGGAAGCAAACCACACCGACGAGGACTTCTTAAATGCATTGTCCATCGGTATGCCGCCGACAGGAGGTATCGGTTACGGAATTGACCGTCTGGTAATGCTTTTGACCGATTCACCGGCGATCCGAGACGTAATCTTGTTCCCGACATTGAAGAGTTTGGATAAGTAAAGTGCCGAAAATAAGGCGTTTCAACAGTGTTGATACTACATGGTGCTACAATTAGTGCTACAAATATACAAGTTTTGATACGTTTCAGTACATGATAATAATTTATGCACCTGCGAAAAGAGAATCATAAAAGGTTAAAACCCTTTTCAGAATGAGAGATCATTTTGGAAAGGGTTTTTTTTGTGTTATAGAGAAAATTTATATGAAAGGTGGTGATGGAGATGTTAAAGGTAAGATTATCTGGTACCAAAAAGGAACTTCGCTGGTTTTTAAAGAAAATGCAGCGAGATTGCCGGTGGCAGGTAAGAAATATTTCAAATTTTAGTTCTATAGAAAGAACGAATGGAAAGTATAAACGCTTATATGTAGATGTTTATCGAAATGAAAAATAACCAAAAAAAATACGGAGGGTCAGAATTATGTGTAAAGTAATCGCCATATGCAATCAAAAAGGTGGTGTATCCAAGACTACCACAACAGTAAATCTTGGAGTTGGTTTAGTAAGAGAAGGAAAGAAAGTGCTTGTCATTGACGCAGATCCACAAGGAAATTTGTCACAGAGTCTTGGAATTGAAAATCCGGATGAACTGGAGATTGCACTTCCAAGTATTATGGAGCAGATCATCATGGACAAGGATGTGGATGTGACAAAAGGAATTATTCACCATGAAGAAGGAGTTGACCTTATGCCATGCAACATTGACTTGTCAGGAGTGGATGTTTCTCTTGTAAATGCTATGAGCAGAGAGTTTGTTCTAAAAACATATGTGGAAAGCATGAGAGATTTTTATGATTACATTCTCATCGATTGTATGCCGAGTTTGGGAATGATAACGGTCAATTCGCTTACGGCATCGGACAGTGTTTTGGTTCCGGTGCAGGCAGCTTATCTTCCGGTAAAAGGCTTGGAGCAGTTAATCACAACCATTTACCGTGTGAAAAAGCATTTGAATCCGCAGATTCAGTTTGAAGGGATTTTGATTTCTATGTTGAATGCGAGAACTAATTATGCCAAAGACATTATGGAACTTATCAAGAAATATTATGGGGAATCCATTCCTATCTTTGAAAGTAAAATACCATTTTTCGGTAAAAGCCGCTGAAACATCAGCAGCAGGAGTGAGTATCTTTACATTGGATAAGAAACATCCGGTGGCGCAGGCTTACGAGAAACTGACAAAGGAGGTAATCGCTCATGAGTAGGACAAAGGCTTTGGAAAAAGTGAAATTAACGAGTTTTGATGACCTCTTTGGTGGAAAGGAAACCGAAAAAAGCTGCCGAAGCAGGAGATGTGAGAGAGATACCGCTTTCCGAACTGCATGAATTTTATAACCATCCGTTTCAGATTCGTTCCGATGAGGAATTAGCAGAGATGATTGAAAGTGTCAGAGAGCATGGTGTACTGGTGCCGGGAATTGTCCGAAAACGCAAAGAAGGCGGTTATGAGATTATTTCCGGGCATACTAGGAAGCACGTATGTGAAGTGCTTGGATTAGAAACAATGCCGGTATTTGTGAAAGAAATGGATAACGATGAAGCCAGTGTAGTTATGGTAGATTCCAATATTCAGCGGGAAAACATCCGGCCGAGTGAAAAAAGCAAAGGCATATAAAATCAAGTATGATGCCATGAAGAATCAGGGCAAGGCAGGAAACAGCTTGAAGATGATGTCCGAGGAAAGTGGCGAAAATTATAAGATGATTCAGCGCTATATATGGCTTGCCAGTTTAAGTGATGCGCTGCTGGCTTTAGTAGATAATAAGCAGCTTGGATTGGTTCAGGGTGTCAGCCTGTCTGTTCTTCCGGAAGAAGAGCAGGGTATGGTTTATGATGCTATTTGCCGGTATGGAAAGAAAATATCGACAATACAGGCAAATGAGATAAAGAAATTCAGCTTGGAGGGGAAATTAGATGCCGATAGATTGGAAGAGTATCTTTTTCGACACCCAAGCAGAAAAAGAAAAAAGAAATTACTCTGAGAAATGAACGACTGTCAGAGTATTTTAGGGAAGAAGCCACAGAAGAGGAAATGATGGAAATCATTTTAAAGTTATTGGATGAATGGAAACAAAAGAGAGGAGGCGGACAAAATGAATAAGATTATTTTACTGGGAAATGTGACGAGAAATCCCAAAACGACAAGAAAGAAAAATGAGGATGGAACGGACATTGTTATTACCAAATTTGATCTCGCGGTAAATCGAAAGACAAAGCAGAAGTCAAATGCGGATGCGGATTTCTTTCATTGCACTTCCTTTGGAAGGCAGGCGGAATTTGTCGAGCGATATTTTCACAGCGGTTCCCGTGTATTAGTCATTGGACGAGTGCAGAATAACAACTATACGACCAAAGAGGGAAGCAAGGTCTATGGTTTCAGTATCATTACAGAGGAGGTTGAGTTCGCACAGAAGAAAAGTGCGGAGAAACCGGCAAATAAAGACAGTGATTTTTCATCCGTTTCAGATGAGGATCAACCATTCGATGGCAGGTAGGTGATATCATGGCAGAGGGTTTCTTCCGAAGCAAAAAAAGGATTTACAGTCGTTCAAAATGAGATAACTAGAGATGTGGATATTTCTTTGAAAGCAAAAGGATTGTATCTGGTCATACAGGCATATATCTCCATGCCGGATAAGAAATGGACAAAAGAAGATTTTCGCAATTTGACTAAAGAGGGTAAGAAGGCATTTGACAGTGCATGGAAAGAATTAAAAGATTTTGGATACTTGAAAGTTCATTTCATGCCTGATAATGGTGTATGGCGGGCTGAGTATGAGTTGTTAGATGAACCAGATTTGGGACCACATACACTATATCATAGCTGCGATGGAACGGTTTCCAGTAACAACCTGACACGAGCAGAAAAGAAGCGGCAGGCGGATTTATCTGTAGAAGAGAATAAACAGGTTTCGCTTGAAAATATCAGTGCTCAACGGCAGAAAAAGAAGAAAATCACCGTTACCCCCTTTTGGTACTAACGGTAAAGATGACCGTTACCCCCTTTACGGTAGTAACGCTAACGGTAGCAACGGTAACGGTAATAACGGTTACGGTAGCAACGCAAATGGGGGCAACAATAATAAAGACTATAATATAAAACCTGATATAAAGACTGATCTATCAAATCCTTATCCGAATCAGACGAAAGGTGCTGATGCGATGGGAGAGAAATATTCGATGGAGTTCATAGAGCAGCATTATGAGCTGGAACCGAAGTATGTTTTGCTCCGCAGGAAAAAATCCATTAATACGGTTAAGGATGTGCTGTATGATGTTCTGAATACCCAGAAACCGGTGCTGCGGGTAATGGGAGAGGACAAACCGGCGGCGGTTGTGAAATCAAGGCTTTTGAAATTGGATCGGATGGATATTGATTATGCCATTGAACAATATCAAAAGCAAGTGACAAAAGTTCATAACCATAAGGCATATATGCTGACCGTGCTTTATCAGGCAAAATCGCAGGGGGAACTGGATATCAGTAACCGTGTTATGTATGATTTTTATGGAGCAGGAAGTAAAGTCGGTGATACAGGAGGTGGTGGCAGTGGATAATAAGGACAAGTCTGCCAGAATTCCGGTACTACTCCGGCTGGATAATCCGAAGCACAGACTGGTCTATAACATTCTTGAAAGTACAGACAACAAAAGTGCTTATATCCGGGAAGCGGTGATCTATTATCACAGGCATAAAGGCATATCTCCGGAGAATGATGATGTTATGGATCACATCCGGTTGGTGGTACAGGAATGCAATCAACAACTTTTAGCCGAACTCGACAAGAGGATCGGAAGTAAAGATTTGATTGACTATGATAAACTGAAAAATATATTTTAATCGACAGAAAAATACAGTATAATTTACATTGTTGGGAATGACCAACGTACAGCAAGGAGCGTGAACGATATGAGAAAAATGATGAAAACAGGGTATTTTTTATGGCGATGATGGTGCTTATGACGCAGCCTGTTACGGCAGATGCAAAAGCAAAAGTGCTGAATAAAAAGATGACCATCGACTTAAACAAGGATTCGGCAGGAATCCGCTTTGCGCCGACAAAGCTGAAGAAGTATTCCAAAGTGAAAGTCCGTGTGAAAAACAAAAAGGTGCTGAAGGCGAAGGCAAAAGGCAGAAAGTATATTTACCTGAAGGGCAAAGCCGGCGGAAGAACCACCGTGACAATCCGATTGTATAAAGGGCACAAAAAGGTGCGGGTGTACCGTTACAGCATCAAGGTGATCGGAAAAGGACAGGATGGTTATAAGGCACAGGCAAAGGAAACATTTGTAATCCAGAACAAGTACCGGGCAGAGAAAGGTGTAAAGGCACTGACGTGGTCGGATAAGTTATATCGCTTTGCCCTGTACCGCTTAAAACACAGTGGATATGATGGACACAAAAATCTTCAACGGATATGCAGGACTATTTTGGAGATATGCTGGTAAGCAATAATATATCTTTGGGAGAAAATATGGCAAGTGGACAGACAAGTGCTAAAGAAGTAATGCTTTCGTGGAAGCATAGTCCGGGGCATTACCGGAATCTGTTGAATAAAGACTATCAATGTGGTGCGATTGACCGCTACAAGGATACCTGGTGTGCGGTCTTTTACGATGGATCTCCAGAAAACATTTCCAAACGAAAACAGGACAGCTCAGACATAGTTGTTACCATTAAGCGTCAGGATAAAGCAAGCGGACAGTATATTGATGGTGCTACCATCGGTTATTATGAGGAAAACGACCGATGGAACACAAGCAAACGAATTATGGTAGGAGAGTCTGGAAGACAGATTGTCTTGGAACTTGGTAAAAAACCTATGTGTTTTATGAAAAGACAACACCGGATGGATATGATAAAGCGGAAAAGGTAACTATAACAGTAACGAAAGATATGCCAAGGGAGATCATTCTTTCAGGCAATTAAAATTTCATATAGTAACTGATAACGAAGCAGGAAATGTATGTAAGAAAGTCAATACATTTTCTGCTTTTTTGATTGAGGAAAAAGATGCCATTTCTCATTCGCCCACCACCGGACAGGGCAGAAAAAGTCCGGACAACAGATCAGTCTGCATCCTGACGCAGTGGATGCGGAAAAAAGAAATATGCGTAGAAATGAGGTTTATCATGAAATCAAAAGTAAAGAAGAGATGTAAGCAGATGCTGACAGGCTTGTTGGCATTATCTATGCTGTGCGGATTACTGCCACAAAATACGGTAAGCGTCAGTGCAGCAACGACGGCAAAACAAAGGTATCTTCTTATGGAAGATTAGGAAATGTCGATGTCGGTTCAAAGACGAAAACGGGAACATGGTGGAAAATCAATGTTGGCAGTAAGACTGCATTTTGTCTCAGTCTTGGCAAAACTTGTCATACCGGAAATACTTATCAGGTGACGGATACTCATACCTGGAATCAAAATACCGGTGGAGAAAAACATGGTTACTATGCAAAGATTATCCGTTTTTATGTTAATGACTGTAATCGGGCAAAGAAGGGCTTTGTTCTTGGTCAGGCGCTTATTTGGGCGGTATCAGAGGGAAATACTTCTGAAGCAAATCTGAAAAATGTGATCAAACAGGTAAAAGCAAATACCGGGTATTTTCCGAATAAGACTGTAGCAGATCTTTATAAACAGATCTTTCAGCCAACAGGAGCATGGGAAGCACAGGCAACCATGTGGGAAAAGACCGGAGCAACAAAAGGCTATCAGAAATTGATCACAGTTGATGCAGATATTTTACAGAATCAAATTACAAAACGATAACAGATCATACCTATTACCGTCAGAGAATTACATTGCATAAGCAGGACGAAGATGGGAAAGGACTAGGCGGCATTAAGTTTACTTTATCAGCAGACAATCTGGATGACTTATATTCCTTTGGAAAGTATGATCGCAGTGGAGAGAGTGCTAATTCTGCGGATGAAGATGATAATACGGAGTTTGAAGTAAGCGGACTCACAACAGATGGTGGGACCGTTGCCTGGAGAATGACTTATCGTCTGGAAGCAGATGAGATGGCTTATTATACGGATAATACTTTAGCGTCGATGAATGCAGACCAAAAAAAAGCTGCCAAGAAAGCTCTGGAAGATGACGGATACAAGCAGGGGTTCACTTCGGAAAGAACATGACAAAAGCAGAGGCTGAGGATCTGATCAGAAAAGATCTGAATTCGCAGATAAAAGATATTTCCAACTCTTATACCTTGACAGAGGACAGTGTTGGAAACAATAAGAACATTTTCTTAGATCCGGCAATGGTCAAAGGGGTAAAGATTACCCTGAAAGAAGCAAACAGCTGGCAGAAAAACAGTAATGGAGACTGGCCGGACAAGTTGGTGGAACATCCAACGCAGTACAGCAAGGCGTATATGACAACGATCACCAATAAGTATAAAAAGGCAACGATCGTAGTGGCGAAAGTCTGGCGGTTCTGCAGATGGTTCGGCTCATGGAGATGCAACACTGGATGGTGCGGTATTCCAGTTGTATTCCGATAAGGCATGCACACAGAAAGCAAAGGTATTTGATGCTGCAGGCAATGCAAAAACCGCAGATGTCTATCGAATTAGTGGAGGAAAATTAACAACCGATTATCTCAGAAGCGGTAATACCTATTACCTGAAAGAGATACAAGCTCCGACAGGTTTTTTACTTAGTGATGAAATCAAAGAATTAAAGATTGATGCTTTCGCTAAAACAGATGAATTTACACCGATTCTGTTTCAGACTAATTTCGCAGATATACCGATCAAAGGAAAGATTGCTGTGAAAAAGAAGTCTTATGATCCGACGAAGAAAGAGTATTACCCGGAGAATAACACAACTTTTCAGGTGTATTTGAAGTCGAAGGGCAGTTATGATAATTGCGCCGATGATGAGAGAGCAACGATCAAAACAAATGCAGACGGCTATGCTGTAACCGGCGATCTGGTCTATGGAACTTATGTAGTGCATCAGGTGGATTCCGGAGATGTGGATGCCTATTATGTCGATGACTTTGAAGCAAGGGTAACAGAAAATGGAAAGGTATATGAGTTTGAAAAGGTCAATGAGTTATTCAAGGCGTATTTTAAGATCATCAAGAAAGACAAGAACACGGAGAAAACAGTACTGAAGCCGGGAACCAGTTATCAGATCTATCAGGTAGTAGATGGAAAGGAAGAACTGGTAACACAGGAATACATGGAAGATGGCGAGAAAAAGACAGCAGACACCTTTATCTGTGATGAATCCGGTGAAGTGGTAACTGTAGATTCCCTTCGTTCCGGAACTTATCATATTTATGAAGTGGCTGCTGCAGATGGTATGCACATCAACCATCAGTATGTGGAGGTTGTGGTAAACAGCAAGGCAGACAACTATGAAAGTTACATTGACGAAGATGGATATCATCATGTAACGATCACGCTGGAGTATCTGAATGAGGAAACAAAAGGACGATTGAATCTCTTAAAACCGGCGAGGCATTAAAAGGCTGGGATAAAGAGAAACAGGAGTTTATATTTGAGGATGTAAAACTGGATGGTGTGGAATTTTCCCTTTATGCGGATGGAGATATTGAGTCACAGGACGGACAGAGTACCGACAATGCCCATAACACATGGTTGAAAGATGGTGATAAGGGGGCTGTTCTTACAACCGGAAAAGGTGTGGAATTTACATCGGAATGCGGTGGCATTACCGGTTATACAATGGATGAAGACGGAACCATTCATGTGTCGCTGCCATTAGGAAAATATAAGCTGAAAGAGACAAAGACACCATACGGATCTGTGTACCCGGCTACCACCGAGCGGTCTCTAGACTTTAAGTTGCCGGCTGGAGCGGACGAATATGTCCTTACCAGTACCGATGCAACCGATGACAAGGGACTGCTCCATATCAAAAACGAATTCGCCGGCACGAAGCTGGAACTGATTAAGCAGGATGCAAAGACGAAGGAATCCATTGAAGGAGCACAGTTTGGTTTGTATTCCAAGCACGATATTTACAATTATGCCGGGGAAAAGATCGTAGATGCGGGAACGCAGCTTGCAACTTTAACTACAGGTGAGGATGGAAGTGTTGTATCAGATAAGAAATTGCCGCTTATGAGTGAGCTTTATGCAAAGACTGCTTCTGCAGAAACAGCCGGAAGTGAAGCTGCGGTAACAAGTACTCCGGCGGCAACAGGACTGCCATTTGTACCATCACAGTCGGAAGTGACACCGGGGTTAGATCTGAGTGCGACAGCTTCTCCGATACCAACAAACGATGCTGCTGGTCTGAAGTTAAATTCCGGAGACTATTATCTGCAGGAGCTGTCCGTGTCCGACAGTTACTATATGGATACAACGCCGATCAACATTCATCTGGAGTATCAGGATGCAGAGACAAAGACGATCACAGCAAAGGCAGTCAAGGAAAACACACAGACAACCAATGTGGTCAGCAAGGTTGATGTAACAGGCTCGAAAGAGGTTGGTGGCTGTAAACTGGAGATCACGGATGCATCCGGCAAGAAAGTTATCAGTTGGACATCCGGGGACAAGGATTCGGTCAAAGTATATGTAACAGAGAAGGACGGCTACCAGAATTTTAAGTATTCGTTCGATGAGAAGGGAAATCTTCTTGTAGGAGGATTATTCCACGATAAAGAGTATACATTGACAGAAACAAGACCTGCAGACGGATATGTTACCGCAGATGCAATCACCTATCAGATAAAATCTGTGATGGCATCTTCAGTAGCAGAAAATCCCACATATGCAGTGGCAAGTGGAAGTGCCGTTGCGGTAAATCCGGTCAGTGGAAGTGCAGTATCCGGCGAAACAGGTATTTCTTATACATCTGTAGTTGCTGTGAAACAGAAAGACGGAACTTTTGCTGATCATACCGATGACAAGATCATTATGGTGGATGAGCAGACACACATCAGCTTTTGAAACTAGACAAGGAGACAGGACAGGCTCTCGGTGGTGCAAAGTTTGTTGTAACCGATTCCAAAGGAAACAAAGTGATGAAATTCGTTACAAAAGATGATGCTTATGACATCATCGGCAAACTGGTCGTTGGAGAGACTTATACATTTACAGAGGTTTCCGCTCCATCTGGTTATCAGTTGGCAAAGCCGTTAAAGATGACAATCAAAGACACTGGAAAGGTGCAGACAGTGACCGTTAAAGATGTACCGATTCCGGAAGTGCCGGATACCCCACAGACAGGTGGAAATATGCCGATCATTCCGATTGCTGCAGGATTGCTTATGGCAGTTGGCGCAGCGGTGATGATCTGGAAGAGACGAACAGTGGTAAAGAAATAGGATTTTTGTAGACGCCTGGGAGTTTATTTGGTATAATTATGGTGCAGGGGACAAGGAATTGTTCCCTGCAAATCGGAATTTTACGCACTATTAACTTTTGGATATAAAGTGCCGATATTACAGATATAGAAACGGATTTCTGTATCAATTTTCAAGGAGGATGATACCATGATTAGAGCAGCTAATTTAACACAGGTAACAGATTATTATAAGAGCAATACTGTTAGTAAGCAAAATAACACAGAGAAAGCAAAAGATGTGCAGCCCAATGCACAGAAAATAAAATCCAGCGAAGATAAGTTATCTTCTAAGGCACAGAAATATCTGGAAACATTGCGTAAGGATAATGCGGATTTCGATTTTATTATTGCTGATAAAGGCGATGATTTCAGAGGATTAGTAGACCAAAGCGATAAGGAATTTACAGTTGTTTTTTCAAGTGCTGAACTTGAAAGAATGGCATCCGATGAGAAATATGCACGGGAAAAATTGTCTACGGTAAAAACTGCAGTTGAGATGTCAGATAAAATCAATGAACAGTTTGGGTTTGAACGTGCTTGGGGAACGACAGACAATAGTGGAACTGTATTAAATAAGTTAACTATGTCCTTTATGATGATGGAAAGATGACACTTTTGCTGATTTGGAGAAGATTACAGAAAAGCAGAAAGAACGGCTTGAAGAATTAAAGGAAAAACGTGCAGAGGAGAAAAAGCAGGAAAAGAAGGATGTAACTGTTAAGCGGACTACAATTCAGGCAAATTCAAAAGAAGAATTACTTGAAAAGATTTCTGAACTGGATTGGAGTAAGATAACAGAAGAAAAGGCAACACAGGGTATGAAGTTTGATATCACTATTTAATCGTAGCATTAACCGGGAATTGGAGGTGTGCTATGATTGCAGGTACAATACGAAACGCTGTGAATCAGATGCAGTTAGTAAATGATTGGGAGCAAAAGAAGGCTACCGGGGATGTTGTAAAGAAGCAAGAGGGTATGACTGTAACAAGTCAGGAAGAAAGCATGATTCAGCATTTCCGAGAGCAACTTGAGCGAGACAAAGAAAGTTCTGCATATAGTCAGATTTATAACAAGATTGCAAGCGGTCAAGAATTAACAGCTTCAGAAGAAGATGCTATTCGTCAGAAAGACCCTAAAGCCTATATGGAATATAAAGCGGCAAGAATGGAACAAGAAGCTTATGAGCGTAGGTTGGAGAGATGTAAGACAAAAGAAGAGGCTCAAAGGCTTCAAGTAAATGAGATGAATGGAAATTTGGCAGAACTAAAAAGTATCGTGAATAATCCAAATATTCCAAAGAGTGAAAAGCTTAAGGAAGCTCAACGTATCATGGGAAATACTTTTAGAGCTGTAGAGTCATTCACAAGATTTGTAAAAAGTACAGAATATAGGGATTTGCCAACAGAAGAGGAAATTGTAGAGACATCTATAGAAAAGGGGCAGGTTGCAGAGGATTCAAACGATACTGAAATGTCTGAACAGTTAACATCAGATACAACTGTTTCAGTAGATGAGGCAGCAAAAATAGTAAATGATTCGAAGCGAGATTTACAATTAAGTGATGTTCACCAAATTGAAAAAGATGTTATAGAGGAAATGAAGGATATCGAAATAAAGCATTTTGGTGAGAAGAAATCATCGGTCAGAATAGACATTACGGTATAGGAATAGTCTGCGTGAAATTTCAGTTTTGAAACTGAAAAATCGGAATTTGAGGAGAATTGTGACGATGATAGAGTTAAATACATTCAAAAAATTATTGGAAGAAAATGAGGAATGTTTGCCATTACTAACACTTGATGAATTTTTCAATGGAAATACAGAGGAGGATTCTATTGCTCCGAACCAATGGGAATTTGGGCGACCGATGCTTTCTGAAATATGGAATATGCTACAAAAGCTTGAGTCAATGCCTGACATAGCGTGGGTGCGTGTTGCTCTACACGATGATACGGAAATTAGAGAAAACAATGGGGCAGAAGAATTGGCTCTTGCAGGAGATACCATCGTGATTTGCACAACCATTTTACCTACGGAATTAGAAAAATTAGTAAATTGCGAATGGCTATGCTCTGACGGAGTAATCACAATAAAGGTGTCTGAATTAAATATTTATTCGTGTGTACCACCAATTCCAGAAAACTTTCATTGTTTGGAAATTGTGTGGGACTAATCTACAACTTCCTATTTGTATATTTCTATTATACCATAATGATAGTCAGTTTTACAAACTTGAATTTGTCGATTTGTAAACTTCCAATTTTTCCAATCAACTGCTCACGCGGTGAAGAAATGAATGTATTTGAGAACAAATGAAATGAGGTATAGGTAATATGGTTGAATTAAGGAAGCTATCGCCAGATGATGGAAACGATATATATGAGCTTTTGCAACTAATTCCTAAAGATGAAAATGGCTTGATTAATAAAGCGAATGGTTTGTCTTTTGAGGAATATAAGCAATGGCTTATTAACAAACAGATAGAATCTGAACAAAAGGCCTTGTGGATGGATGGAAGGTTCCTTCAACTACATACTGGCTTTATGTTGATAATGTGCCTGTTGGTTTTGGTAGTATTCGAGAATTTCTGACAGATGCATTACGAGTAGCCGGTGGAAATATAGGTTATGGAATAGCAAAACCATATCGGGGAAAAGGATATGGAAAAGAATTATTGAAGCTTTTACTTGAAAAAGCGAATGAATCCGGTATTGATAAAGTACTTATTACAATACATAAAG